>Ga0100381_1000804_pt1 | contig 31038 bp, 27 predicted proteins | sample CryGeymeta201505_FD_80416 | JGI IMG/M metagenome (GOLD analysis project Ga0100381, IMG submission 80416) | Groundwater microbial communities from Crystal Geyser aquifers in Utah, USA - Crystal Geyser metaG 2015-05 | ecosystem: Environmental > Aquatic > Deep subsurface > Groundwater | place: USA...
GCAAGGATAAAAGAGGGAAACCAGTTTTCCTTCATAAGCTCAAAGCGTCCCTTAAAACCAAGCGCTCCTCCAAGAAACAAGTGGTTTTCAGCATCCCCAGGGACTTCATCAACCCTTGAGCCGGCGATATCAATAGCTTTGTCAAGCCGCTCTCTGAACTGCTCCACCATCGCCTTTGACCAGAAACCGGTGGCAAGTCTTGACCATGATACCATCGCCATATAGAAATGGGGTGCCGGCACGCTGGGATAAGCCGATGCCATTCGATGAAATAGCTCTTCAGCTTCATCGAATCGGCTGCTGTAAAGCATGTCGATTCCTTTGATTATATTAGCCTGAAGGAGTGAGCGCTCGTATTGTGATAATACGGTCAGCTTTGCGTTTTCTTCGGCTTGGGCAGGAAAAGGATAAACTAAAAATAATGAAACAAAGATAGCTATATTATATAGAATTATATGTATCATTTCAATAAATCGGGGGATGGCTTTGCGCAGATCAGGACATGCAGACCAGGAATCAGCTTCTGTAGGTGCGCCTTCAGGCGCAGAGCGAACGATTCCTGTGCGGCTGAAGCCGCACCTACCCCGGATTTTTGAGTTCATACAATTATACTTAATTTAACAAATTTCATACAACATATCTATGAATGATTTTCTCCCGGGCTTGTATACATGATCAGCACACCTCCCATGTCAGCGGGGCACAACAAAAGAGTAAAGGGCAGGGGGTTATTTTCATTTAACAGCCTGGATAAGAGGCCACTATATCGAGCATCCCAGTCTGGTCCCTTCATATATGGCGGCCTTCGCACTCCTGGGTTCGAGGCAGTCCCCTATGCGAAAGGCCTTTATTCCAAGAGATTGAACCTGCTCGAATAATTCTACTCTGGCCTTGTTGCCTACGGTCACAAGAACCCTTTCCGCATCGAGCCTCAGCTCCTCTCCGTCAGCACTCTTTACAAACACTGCGTCATCTTCAATCCTGGAAAGGGCATATCCTGCCATTATTGCGATTCCGCAATCCTTCATCCTCAGAAGAAGGAGCCTTCTTGTCATGGTCTCAAGGCCTATTCCAACCTTTGGCAGCATCTCGACAACGGTAACCGGGCTCCCAAGTTCCGCCAAATGAAGAGCAACCTCGCATCCGGTAGGGCCTCCGCCCACCACAACCGTCTTTCTGACGGCAGGCAGGTCTCCATTCAGAACGGCTGCCAGGGGCACCACTATCGGTTTTTCTATTCCTTCAACAGGAAGGATACTCGGCTGAGAGCCGGTTGCAAGTACAACAGCATCCGGCGCCTCCGCCTTCACGGTATCAATAGTCGCCTCCCATCCCAACTGGCAGATCACTCCGTTTTTTTCAACCTGTTTTCGCTCAAAATTAATCAGGTTAAGAAGCTCTTTTTTAAATCCTGATACGCTTCCCAACAGAAGCTGGCCTCCAAGGGTCTTGCTCTTTTCAAATAGCTTGACCTTATGCCCCCTCTTTGCTGCGATCCATGCAACATTCATCCCTCCAGGGCCGCCTCCGATGACCATAATACGCTTGGGCTCGGATGAAGGAGTTATTATCATCTCCTGTTCTCTCCCCAGGAAAGGATTTACAAGACACTCTATGCGCCCACGCCTGAAGATGGACTCCATGCAGGTATTGCAGGCGATACACATCCTGATCTCATCAAGGCGGCCTTCTTTTGCCTTACGCGGCAGTTCGGGGTCAGCCAGTAGCCCTCTACCCATGCATACCAGATCGGCCTTTCCCTGGGCAATCAGGCTGTCGGCCAGCACAGGATCATTAATCCTTCCAACCGCCATCACCGGCACGTTTACTGCCTTTCTGATCTGATGAGCTGAATCAGCAAGACAGGCCTTTTTCATAAACATGGGCTGGCAGATCCATTCAGGGGTCGCGTCGTTTCCAGCAGAGACCTGAACTATGTCAATTCCTGCCTCAATAAGGATCTTGAGTATCTTGATGCTTTCTTCGACTGTGAGGCCTTCGGGGACGAACTCCTGAGCGCTTATCTTGAAGGAAAGAGGTATCTTGTCTCCGATCCTATTTCTTATCTCGGTTACAATCTCCCTTGCAAAGAGGGTCCTTCCTTCTGTGTCCCCTCCGTATTGATCCTCTCTTATATTTGAAAATTTTGACAGGAATTGATTGATGAGATATCCATGGGCGCCGTGTATCTCTATGAATTGAAATCCCGCCGCAACGGCCCTTTCTGCGGCGTCGCCGAACTTCACTACAAGTTCATGTATCCCTGCGACAGTCAATTCCTCAACCGGTCCTTTTATAGCAGGGCAGGGAAGGGGAGAAGGGGCAACGGGAATACGCTTTATCACCTTGGATGAAGTCTGCCTTCCTCCATGATGGAGCTGCAGACCTGCGACACAGCCTTCAGATTTGATGGCAGTGGAGATTCTCTCAAGACTGGCCATAAATCCATCGTTATAGATTCTTGCCTGATTGGGCGAGACGATTCCCTCAGGCGAAACAGCGCATGCCTCCATTACTACCATGCCCGGACCCCCGGCGGCTCTCATCCGGTAGTGCTCAACTGCTTTGCCGGGGATTTCTCCACCGTTTTCAAGGAGAAAAGAAGCCAGGCCGGGCATCACGATCCTGTTGTCCAGTCTGCAGTTCTTGATTTGAAATGGGCTGAAAAGATTTTTCATCTGAAGTATCTCCCTTAGTGCAAGCGGACATCCTTAAGTGGCCGAATAATAGGAACCGCCTTGCAGCTTGTCAAGTAAATTAAGGTAAACTTGACGATCAGAGCAGATTATCCATATAGTCGTTGGAGATGGCCATCTCCGGATGGACACTGCTATGAGCTCAAAAAATTGGGGTGGGTGCGGCGTCAGCCTCACGGGAACCTTGAGCCCTGCGCCTAAAGGCGCACTTACAGAAGCTGATTTATGGTCTGCATGTCATGATCTGCGCAAAGCCATCCCCCAAGTTATTGAGCTGATAAATCATTACGATCCTGAGGGAGAAAGTGTATAACTTCTATCCGATTGGTGAGAGGCGAAAATGGAGAGGATACAGAGCGTCACAGGAATATTGGTGCTTGCAGTTATTGCAGCGGCCTTTTCAGAGAGGCGCAGAGCGATAAACTGGAGGACGGTTTCCATCGGTATTATTCTCCAGCTTCTACTTGCCCTGGTGTTACTTAAGGCACCTGCTTCTCAATGGGTATTCATTTTTTTGAATAAAGGGGTTTCAGCGATTGAAGAGGCGACAAGGGCAGGTACCAGCTTTGTGTTCGGCTATCTGGGAGGGGGACCGCTGCCTTTCGATCAAAGGCATTCCGGAACAGGCTTTATACTCGCCTTTCAGAGCCTTCCCATAATCCTTGTCTTGAGTGCTCTGTCGTCTCTTCTTTTTTACTGGAGAGTGCTTCCTCTAATTGTAAGGGGCTTTTCGTGGTTTTTCGGAAAGACCATGCGTCTTGGCGGAGTGGAAGGAGTAGGTACGGCTGCCAATATCTTTGTCGGGATGGTGGAGGCACCTTTGCTGATAAGACCGTATCTTTCCAAAATTTCAAGAAGTGAACTTTTCACCATAATGACCGCCGGTATGGCAACCATCGCCGGGACAGTTATGGTAATATATGCCACAATCCTCAGAGATGTAATACCTGGAGCGATAGGGCATCTTCTTACCGCATCCCTGATAAGCGCTCCTGCAGCCGTAACCGTCGCAAAACTGATGATTCCGGAGACACAGACTCTCTCAGGCAGGGATATATCGGTTCCCAGAGGGGCCGATAGCTCTATGGACGCCATAACCAGAGGAACCCTGGATGGGCTCAAGCTCTTCATGAGCATAATAGCCATGCTTATTGTCCTTGTGGCACTTGTGCATCTTGTCAATTCGATTTTGGGCATGCTCCCGGCTCCGGGAGGGAAGGCCATCACCTTTCAAGGACTACTGGGCTATATCATGTCACCGATCGCCTGGCTTATGGGCATACCATGGTCTCAGTCGATTACGGCAGGCTCTTTGATGGGAACCAAGACGGTATTGAATGAATTTGTCGCTTATTTGAATCTGGTGTCGCTGCCGCCGGACGCGCTTGATCCTAGGAGCAGACTTATAATGACCTACGCGCTCAGCGGATTCGCCAATTTCGGTTCGCTTGGAATAATGATAGGAGGCATGGGAAGTATGGCATCTGAAATAAGGGGTGATGTGGTAGCCCTTGGAATAAAGGCAATAATAGCCGGCACGATAGCTACATGTATGACAGGTGCTGTAGTAGGGGTAATACATTGAATATACAGGCATATCCATTAGTGACCCTTGCTCTTGACCGAATCTGCGAGGTCTACCCGTTCACCATGAGCTTTCCACTTCACTCAGAACCGGTCAAAAAATCAATATGTAAGGTAGGATTGATAAATCCACCCATAGTAAGAAAAAAGGCTATAGAGAAAGAATTTGAAACCATCTCCGGAGCCAGAAGGATCACCGCGCTTAGAGCCCTAGGTTATACTGAAGTCGCCTGCCGGCTGGTACCTGAAGATGGCATCTCCGACCTGGAAGTCGTTCTTTTGAACCTTTTCGACAATATTACCACAAGGGAATTTAACCCGGTTGAAAAGGGAATGGCCCTTGCGCTCCTTACGTCTCAAATGACCAGGGAAGAAGTCTTGGTTTCTTACATGCCTGTTCTGGGGTTACCAAAACACGAACCATCATTAGATTTGCATATGATGATAGCTAAGGAATTGAGCGGTGATATCAAGATCGCGATAGCCCTTGGAAGGATGCCGCTCCAGGTCGCCTCTGAACTGATCTATCTTTCACAGTGCGACCAGGAAAGCGTCTTCAAAACGATTGATTACTTAATGTTAAATAATAACTATCAAATACAATTTATTGATTTATTAAAGGACATGTCCTTCATAGCCGGATCATCAATTACCGAGTTCCTGCTAAGAGCGAATCTTACTGAAATAATAAACGACAAAAACCTCAGCAATCCCAGGAAGGCCAGAAAGCTTATGGATCACCTTCGGAATCTGAGGAATCCCACCCTTGCCATGGCCGAAAAGGCCTTTAAGGAGAGTCTTGCCTCAATCGCTCTTCCTGAAGGAGACACTATCATAGCACCCCAATACTTCGAGTCCCCCTATTATGAACTAAGGGTTAGGTTCAAAGACCGGGAGGAGCTTAATAAGAAACTTGATTCAATAGCATCGTTAGAAGGTATCAACCGTTTACTTGAACCCTGGAAGTCAGGAGAGTAACGCGGCCGAGGGCTGAAAATGATTTCCCCAAAAGCTTTTAACATTAATATTATCATATAACAATTTAAATATGAAAAATAATTTATTTGAATTATTGGATTTTAAGGGCGATATTCTCAAACCCTGTCCCGGAACAAGGGGATATATCTGTTGCGGCTATCAGATACTAAATATAGGCGCTAATTGCCCTCTGGATTGCAGCTACTGTATATTGCAGGCTTATTTTAAGGACAATCGCCTCAAGGTCTTCTCAAACCTTGAAGAAAGGATAGGGGAGGTCGTAAGACAGATCGAGGCTCATCCGGACAGGCTTTACAGGATAGGAACCGGTGAGTTCACAGACAGCCTGGCCCTGGACCCGTTAACCGGATGGACGTCAATTCTGCTCCCAATCTTTTCAGGGAGAAAAAACGCAGTGCTTGAGCTTAAGACCAAGACCCTATCCATTGAAGGGATAATCAAATCTCCTTACAGAGATCGGATAATTGTCTCATGGTCGCTTAACAGCCCGTCGATATCGGAGAGGGAGGAAAGGGGTGCGCCCTCTATTGAGGCAAGACTTGAGGCTGCGAGGCGGTGTCAGAAAGAGGGTTTCACATTGGGATTTCATTTCGATCCCCTTGTGATTCACAAGGAATGGCAGACAGGCTATTTGAAGACTATTGAACTTCTTGACAAGTACATTGACCCGGCAGGAATTATCTGGCTGAGCCTCGGCTCCTTCAGATTCATGCCGGCCCTCAAGCAGATAATAAGGAGACGCCACCCCAAAAGCTGTGTCCTGAACGGAGAGTTCATTTTGGCTATGGATGGAAAGATGCGCTATTTCAAGCCGTTGAGGATAGAGCTGTATGACTTCATGAGGAAGAACCTTGAGTCGTGGTACGGCGATCTCGGTCTCTATCTCTGCATGGAGTCGGATGACGTATGGAAGAGGGCTATGGGCTGGTCACCAGGTGATTCGGACGGACTTGCGGGGTATCTTGATTCCAGGGTTAGAAAATTTTTTAAGTAGCAATCTTTAGCAGGATATGTTAGTCAGCAGAGCGCATATAGCAAAAAAATAGTTGTTGGGAGGCAGATTATCATGGAACTTAAAGAAAAGGTGGAAAAGGCCCTTGAAAAGGTGAGGCCCTCTCTTAAGGCTGACGGAGGAGACGTTCAGCTTGTTGATGTAGACGCTGACGGAACCGTCAAGGTAAAACTTATGGGCGCATGCGGTGGATGTCCTATGTCTCAGATGACACTGAAAATGGGAATAGAAAAGATACTTAAACAGAGTGTCCCGGAAGTAAAAGGGGTTGTGTCGGTCTAGATAGCACCCATTAAGTACTTGAGGCGCGATTCTAGTATGTCAGGGTGACTTCTGGATTTTATAATGGAAATCCGATAACCCCTATGCCCAAATGGTGCACAACGAAGGATGAAAATCACCCCCGCACCTTCCTCCCCCGTCGAGTGGGGGAGTAAACGTGAGGGGCATTTTCATATAAAACGCCATTAAATTATAAAATTAATTCAAGGAGGTAAGCATGGAAATTAAGAAGGTAGGTGTTGTTGGAGCCGGTACTATGGGTAATGGTATTGCCCAGACGGCAGCGCAGATAGGTTGCCAGGTAGTCATGCGCGATATAGAGGATAGGTTTGTTGAAAGAGGAATTGGCAGCATTGACAAATTTCTATCCAAGAGTGTGGAAAAGGGAAAGCTTGATTCCAAGGAAAAAGACGCAATTATGGGAAGAATAAGCGGCACAACAGACATGGCTAAACTTGCCGATGTTGACTTCGTGATCGAGGCCGTTATCGAAGATATTGAACTTAAAAAAAGCGTTTTCAGACAGCTTGACGAGGTTTGCAGACCCGAAATAGTTCTTGCTTCCAATACATCTTCCATGAGCCTTACTGAGATAGCTGCGGCGACCAAGAGGCCCGGGAAGGTTTGCGGGATGCACTTCTTCAATCCGGTTCCCCTGATGAAGCTTGTTGAAATCATAAGGGGTTTTTATACTAATGATGAAACCATAGCAACCACCACGGCCTTCGCAAAGAAAATGGGCAAGGTGACCGTGGAAGTAAAGAAGGATTCCCCCGGTTTTATCGTTAACAGGATTATGATTCCCCACATGATAGAGGCCATCAAGATAGCCGAGGAGGGAGTAGCCTCCATAGCGGACATAGACCTGGCAGTAAAAAATGGTTTGAACTATCCCATGGGTCCTTTCGAGCTTATGGATCTTACTGGTATTGATATTTGCTACTATGTAGCCGAATATTTTTACAAAGAACTGAACAAGGAATCCAAATGGGTATCTCCCGTACTGCTCAAAAACATGATCAGGGCTGGCAGGTTTGGGAGAAAAACAAAGGGCGGCTGGTACGATTACAATAAATAGACTTTTCTTGAACCCAAAGGGGTAACTAATCTCAGGTTCCAAAGTTCAAGGGTTCACGGTTCAAGGTTAAGAGCGATGAAAGCCAACTAACCGTGAACCCGACAACCCGAGCAATTACTAAAAAGGATAAAAGAAGAGGCAGTCCTCGCAGGGAGCGACTGCCTCTTCCTATTTGATGGGAAAGCGGTAAGGGGGGTTATTTGTTCTTATGCCGCATTCTTCTTCGTAGCTTTTTATATTTATGCTTTGTTATCTTCTTTCGCCTCTTTTTTACCACGCTGCTCATCCAGTTGAACCTCCAAGTCGTTGATGCCTTTTCTTACAATAGCAGCCATAGAACTGTCAACAGCTATTTAGTGTCCATCGGTTCCGTGCCGGAATAGCATTGCGCTGTCTTTACCCAGTGGGGGCAGGAGCAGGAAGGAAAGGGGTGAGCTTGGTCAATATTGGCTTAGAGATTAGTTTACATAATATATATTATCAGACGTTAATTTTTTCGCCTACCTGCCGACACGACGCTCACGTTTGTCTGCATACATCTTTTCATCGGCAAGAGCCACTAAATCCTCTGCCGACATTCCCTCGGCAAGAAAACCCACTCCCAGGCTTGCCGTCACTCCGAGTTCGCTTGCCATGGCATCGGCTAACCTTTTTGCAGCGGATATGGCGCGTTCACCTCCGAGTTCCACAAGGAGAACCGCGAACTCATCGCCTCCATAGCGATACCCAGAATCAACTCCCTGTCGTATCCTTGTATTGATAAGAGCGCCTACGCCTTCGAGCAGCCGATCCCCTGCAAGATGTCCTTTAGTGTCGTTATAAATCTTGAAGTCGTCCAAATCCAGCAACACAAGTGTCAATGGATGTTTCTGTCTTTGAGCCCTTGCAATTTCCTCCCTCAGCTTCGAGAAGAAATGCCTGTGGTTATAAAGGCCTGTCAGAGGATCCGTAATGGAAAGCCGCGAAAGCTCTCTTCGCATATTCCTCTCAAGTATGGCCCTCCTGAGTTTTGCTTCCAGCTCCTCTGCTGCAAATGGTTTGTTGATGAAATCATTTGCTCCGGCATTTATGACATCAACGTAGCTGTATTCCTTGGCGTAGCCCGTCATGGCAATGAGACCAAGTTCGGCTCGCTGCTTTCGCAGATTCCTTATAAGATCAAGACCGTCCATGCCGGGCATGCTAATGTCTGTAATTACAAAGCTATAATCTCTTCGCGCTACCTCCTTGAAGCATTCGGAGGCACTGTTTACGGATTTGGACTTAAAACCTATTATATCAAGCATAACAGTAACTATTTCGCGTAGTTCCACCTCGTCATCCACTATCAGGACCAACTCATCGGCATAGTCAACCTTGTTCTGCTGGAAAGGGTTTTTCTCGGCTGATCCGTTCTCATTCATTAAGGCAACCTCGTAAGGAATTCATAAGCCCGTGCGTAATAGTTATATCAACTAATTCGCCGATCCTATTGTCTTTGCATCTAAAATTTACTACTTTATTTGTAGCGGTTCTACCCCTTTGCTGATCGGGCCTGTCTCCCGCCCCTTCAACAAGCACCTGCTGCACGGTTCCCTCAAGCGCCTTGTTCTTTCTGTGCGAGATTTCCTTCTGGATGGTCTGAAGCGTCTTGAGCCTTGCGGCCTTGGTTTCCCTGTCAAGCTTTCCCGCCAATTTCTCGGCAGCGGTTCCCCTCCTGTCCGAATACATAAATGAATAGAGGCCATCAAACTCGACCTCCTCTACAATATCCATCGTCATTTTGTAATCTTCTTCCGATTCACCCGGAAAACCAACCATGACATCGGCGGTTATTGCGATGTCGGGCCTTGCAGTTCTTAGGGCTTCTACACGCTCAAGATAATACTCCCGGGTGTAACCCCTTCCCATGAGTTTAAGTATCCTGTTCGATCCGGTCTGGAACGGCAGGTGGATATGAGGACAGAGTTTATGCACTGTCTTAAAACACTCTACCAGGTCATCGGTAAGGTCCCTGGGGTGAGAGGTTGTGAAACGTATCCGCCATATCTCATTAATTTTACCTATTCTCTTTAAAAGAGAACTTAGTGTGACCGGCTTTTCCTCCTCCATAAATCTATAGGAATTAACATTCTGTCCAAGCAGGGTCACCTCCCTTACGCCCTGAGAGGCAAGGGAGTGGGTTTCAGCCTCTATATCTACGGCAGGTCTTGAGACCTCTCTTCCTCTTACAAACGGAACAATACAATAAGAGCAAAAGTTGTTACAACCTTCCATTATTGAAACATAACCGCTTACCCTTCCGCTGAAATAACCGGGATGGACAAGCGGGGGCCGGCATAGGCCGGCCAAATCAGTAGCGGTAGTTCTGGCAGACGACTTCTCGATATCCTCCACCACCTCAACCGCTCGCTTGAGTTCCCTGGGCCCCATAACGAAATCAAGCCCGGGGAACCTTTGCAGAAGCTCTGGCCCCCTGTCCTGTGCCACACAGCCCACGGCTCCTATAATCATATCAGGGTGCTTATTTTTAATCCTGATAATTCTACCTAACTGACTCATGGCCTTCTGTTCAGGTTTTTCTCTAACAGAACATGTATTGACAATAACCAGTTCAGCGTCATCCGGCCCTTCGGCAGGTAAAGCTCCGGCGTTCATAAAGGATTGGGCCAGATAGTCCGAATCGTATTCGTTCATCTGACAGCCCATGGTGAATATATAAAAGGATTTTACCATCTCTTGTGGATGGATCGCTTAAAAGATAGAGGCTTCACAATATATTACAACCTAAATCTATTTGTATATGTTCATGTTGTATTAATGATCTAATTAAATTTATGAATATATTTTCGCACCCGGCTGCTACCTTGATCTCAAGAAGAGCTGCCTTTGGATCGAGCGTGCTGACTACTGCCATGCCGTCATAGGATTCGATGGTCCATCTAAGATAACTTATATCATTTCTTGTTACTTTTATATGGTAAATCTTAGCTTCATTTATCGGCATTAAAAGGAGCCCCACCCCACATAAGCTTTGTTCGTAAGATATTAAAGTAGCTGTAATTAATGGGTTTAGCCAGTTTAATCCTCGAGTTTGATTTATAGATCAATATCTTATCTCCGTAAGATATATCAAATCCCACCTGTCCGTCACACGTTAATATTACGCGCTCGTCACTTTCTTTGCCCATCTCGACCTTGATCTTTACGGATTCAGGCACCAGTATGGGACGATTGGTAAGTGTGAATGGGCAGATAGGGGTTACGACAAATGCCTCCATGGTGGGATAAACGATGGGGCCTCCCGCCGCGAGGTTATAAGCGGTTGATCCGGTGGGTGTTGCAATTATCAGCCCGTCGCCCTTGAATGTGGTAAGTATCTCTTCGTCTATTGAGACATACAGGTCTATTATCCTTGCAAGGGTCATCTTGTTTATTACCAGATCATTCAATACCTGCAGTTTCCTTATCTCTTTCCCGTGCCTCAGAACCGACGCCTCGAGCATAACCCTGTCTTCAATTGAAAGATCTCCTGCGAGCATACTCTCAATTGCTTCGTACATCTCATCCAGGGGTACCATGGTTAGAAATCCAAGCCCACCAAGGTTGACTCCAAGAATCGGGACACCGTATTTACCTACCATTCTTGCGGCCCCCAGGAGGGTCCCGTCTCCTCCCAGCACCACCACCCAATCCAATTCCGATGAATGTAACTGCCCTTCATCGGCGTTCAAGATGTCTGTCTCACCAAGCCGCATTTCCTGGGCCAGGGCCTGCACGCCCTTCTTTTCAAGCCACTCTCTGAGCCTCTGGGCTTCTTTCCTGGCAGGTTCATATCGGTGCTTGTAGATGATGCCTACTGATGTCACATCTTCTCCTGTCACTTGGCTTTATACTAACGGTCATGCCCGAATGGGGCACAACGAAGGATGAAAATCACCCCCACCCCTCCCTCCCCCGTTGAGGGGGAGGGATAATGGGAAGGGGCATTTTCATATAAACTCCCCTGCCCGCAGGGCGCAACGAAGAATGAAAATTCCGCACGCCATTCCGGCGCAGGCAGGAATCCAGATTCCCGGGACCGGATAGCGGCCTAGGCCGCCGCACTGCCCATCTATGTTTATCATAAAAACATGCGAAAAGCTCTTTTATAAAGGGCTTTCCCGGCAGGGCTACAAGCTGAGGCAGCCAATGTATGCCCTCAACCCGAAAGCTGAAAAAACTACCGGCATCAAAAAACTCGAATAACCTAATAGGATGGTGACCTCCAGGCCTATCAAAAACTATTCTTGTTTTTGTAACCGGAAACCGGCAAATAAGGCACTAATTCGTAAAAAGAGGCACTACCGTGAAGCTGCCCACGTCAATAAGACCCTTGTCGGTAAGTTTGAGTTCAGGGATAACCGGAAGGGAAAGAAACGAGAGGGCCATTATCGGATCTGTAGGAAGAGAGCCTATTTCCCGGCACGACTCCCTTGCGCACCGGATTTCCCCGACTACCTCCTCAAGGGATTTATCCGACATCAGACCTCCAATCGGAAGAGGAATGCGTGCCAGGACTTTGTCTCCGGCCACTACAGCAACTCCTCCGTTCATCTCTCTGACAGTCTCCATGGCAAGCCTTATTTCTTTATCTTCCACACCAACCGCTATTAGGTTATGAGAATCGTGGGCCACAGAGGAAGCGATAGCCCCTCTTTTCAACCCGAATCCCCTAACAAAGCCAAGACCGATATTGCCTGTATCCCTGTGCCTCTCCATAACGCAGAGTTTAAGTATATCGGATGCGGTATCCGATACCGCAAGACCATCTGCCTCACGGACATCCATGAGTATCTTCCTGGTTAGAAGCTGATCCGGAACGACCTCTATAACCCTTGCGTTACCTCCCCTGTGGGAAATCTTAAGCCTCTCAAGTGTAATATCTCCACAGCGAAATGTTTGAGAAAAGCTTCTGCTTTTAGGGCTTTCACCAGAAATAAGTCTCCCATCAATCAAGACAGGCAGGCCTTTCTTATAAACATCTTTCACCTGAAAGGCGTCAAGGTCGGAAAGGACTATCAAATCCGCTAAATAGCCTGGAGCCAACGCCCCTCTTCGCTTGAGTCCGAAGTATTCGCAGGTATTAAGGGAGGCCATACCCACTGCCTGCACAGGGGAAAGTCCGAGGCTGACAGCCTTTCTGACCGTGTAGTCAAGATGTCCCCTGTATAGGACATCTTCTGCATGAAGATCGTCAGAGACTAGACAAAAGCGCCTTGAGTTCAAGCCGGTTACTATTGGAATCAGGCTTTCAAGATTGCGGGCTGATGTTCCCTCCCTTATCATTACAAATGCCCCGGAACGCGCCTTCTCAAGAGCCTCTGCCGGATCAATGCATTCGTGATCGGAACCTATACCGGAAGCAAGGTAGCCCTGAAGGTCCCTTCCCATAAGTAGAGGGGCATGGCCGTCAATCACCCCGCCATCGAATAGGAGCAATTTATCAATTACCTCATCTAAGCCTAATAGAACACCGGGGAAATTCATCATCTCAGCAAGTCCGACGATCCTTGATTCCGGGGCAAGGGATAAAAGCTCATCTGCGGAAAGAACGGCTCCGGAAGTCTCAAGATGGGTGGCCGGCACGCACGAAGGAGCTGTAAAAAACATATCCACAGCGGCCTTTGCGCTGTCTTCGAGCATGAATCGCACCCCTTCAAGTCCCATCACGTTAGCTATCTCGTGAGGGTCAGCCACCAGAGCGGTTGTGCCGTGGGCGATCAGAGCAAGGGCCAGAGCGCTTGGAAGGAGCATGCTGCTTTCTATGTGAAGATGACCCTCGACAAGACCAGGTGCTACCCATTTGCCGCTGAGGTCAACTTCATCTTTTCCTCTGTAGGACGGTCCTACACCTGCTATCACACCCCCGATGACCGCAACATCTCCTTTCAGTATCTCCGAAGTAAACACATTCAGGATATTGCCGTTTTTCAGCACCAGGTCGGATTCGATCTCACCTCGGGCGGCCGCTATCAGGGACTTGAGTCGCTTTCTTCTTTCTTCCAAAGGCGCTTGACCGGCGGATTTTGTCTCCACCGCGCATGAAAATTTTTTCTTCAGCCCTCCACCTGGAGGTAGCGACAGGTCTTTTTCCCCCTTCCATCTCTTCTCTGTCACGGTCTCCTTTTGGGGTCTTGATCCGCATCGGTATTGTCTTTCAACCATACGTCTAGGCCCGCACTACCCAACTGGGATTGAAACCACGATCCCAATCCCGACTCCGGAAAAAACGGATATTTTCAAAGTGGTCAGGCTGTGCCCCCGTGCTCAGAGAGATGTCTTCGCTATAACAAACCACTGGCTTACCTCATCGCTGGTGGTATCAATCAGAAGATGCGTGATAGGAAGATCAGGATAACTGGTCTTAATATCTCTTATATCCACTGCTTCAAATTTTTTTTCATTATTTGTGAAAGCCTGCTCTGTAAGCGCGCTTGTTTCATAGTTTTCCTTTGACCTGGCAGAGATACGTCTCAGAGATACCTCCCTGGGGCACTGGGTCTGCTGGATTACAAAACTCATACCGTGACGAGCAGCCGCCTCAGCGGCCCTTCTCCTCAGAGACTGCGTTACGAATGTCGCATCCAGAATGACTCCCATACCCTTTGCCGCGATTTCATCGGCCAGACGAAACATCTCGTCATATACCAGGGTCCTCTTGTTCATGTTGGAGGCAACCTTTTCATCAAAGATATCCTCATCCTTTAGCACCTCCAGACGGATCATATCGGTCCTGAGAATCACGTATCCCTTCATGGCCGCTATGACCTCTGTGGTTTCGGTCTTATAAGAGGCGGGAAGCCCGCAGGCGATAAGAACGGTAGCCGCTTCAAGTTCCCTTTCCATGAATTCCCTGAAAGGTTCTCTCATAAATCCACTCCCGGTTTGAGCTGAAAAATTATATTGAAACTTCCCTTACAAATGAATAGGCAAGATCAAAATATCTTGCTGCGGTTCGGGCGGCCTTATCCCTGATATCAGGGGCTATACCGTTATCATTAACAATAAAGCCTATCACTTTCCCGCGCACAAAGGCCCTGTAAACCTTATAAAAAATCAGAAGAGATTCCACGCCTTCCTCTTCTTTCGCATCCTTTCGGTAGTAATTCCAAAGGGCCGTTGCCTGGGCACCTGCCCCTCTGTATTCCATATCCATCAGGAGAAAGGCAATGTCTGCGAGTGTGTCGCAGTATCTGAATCTGTCGTTGAACTCTATACAGTCGAAGGCCTGAACCGGCTCGGAAAGGCAGATATGCTGCATGTGCAGATCGCCATGACAGTCTCTTACCCTGCCTTCCGCGATTCGCCTCTCAAATAACGATCCGTTTGACAGATAAAAATCCTCGGTCCACTCGTGCAGGGTTCTAAAAAGCTCCCCTGAAATGGTTTTCCCTATAAAAGGACTTACCTGTTCGAAGTTTTCATCGGTATTTATCTTAAATTTCTTAGCGGTTCCAAAATCGGCGATAATTGCCCCACCTTCTGCGCCAGCGTGGAACCCGGCAAGGAACTTTGCGACATCCCGTATGTTCTTATCGGTCAGCAAACCCTTTTCAAATACCCTGTCCATGAGAAGTTCTTCATTTATCCTTCTCATTCTGACGGCATATTCAACGGTTTCACCTTCCTGCAACGTCATGGCGTAACCACGGGAGCTTAGGAATATTGGGACCACCCCCATGTAGAGATCGCTGGAAAAGCGCCTGTTGAGTTCCACCTCCCTTTCGCAGTAATAGCGTCTCTTCTCAAGGGTGGAAAAATCCAGGAAGCCGAAGTTGAGGGGTTTCTTGATCTTGTAAACAAAATCCCTTCCGATAAAGACCGTGGATATGTGGGTTTGAACCACATCAACGCTGTCTGTCGGATCAGGCAGGGCCCAGGGGTTTTTTATATCTTCCATGATGCCTGACACGGTTAATTGAGTTCCTCCGTTATTCCGAACTGGGCCGCCACATAGGAGGGTATATCAATGGTTCCAAGGATCACCGGCTGCTGGTGGCAGTCGGAACCTCCAGTGGCTATAAGGCCCTGTTCCGCGGTAAAAGCAAGGTAAGAAGCGGTAGCCGCCCTATTATGCCTCGGGTGCCAGCACTCGACTCCGTCAAGAAAAGGGAGCATTCGCCTCTTTATGACCTCATGCTGATCTTTTAGCGAAGAGCTGATCGCGGCAAGCGACGTCCCGTTCGGGTCGTTGGGATGGGCAAGCACCAGTCTGCCTCCCGCATCCCTTATCAGGGCTGAAGCCTCCTCCAGGGACAGAGGAAGTTTTGGCACATCGCATTCCACCAGGTAACGATCAAATGCCTCCTGCCTGCTTGAGACTATCCCCTTTCCTACCATGTAATTGGCGATGTGAGGCCTCCCGAACGCGCCGTCCACCGTTGCCTCTATGGCCGCAAGGTCGCTTTCAGTAAAGAGCGCCCTGCCCTCTTTCGTAAACCTCTCATTAATCCTTTCCAGGATTAGTTCCGCACGCTTTCGCCTGTGGGATTTAAGGGCCTTGATCTTGGTCAAAAGGGCCTCGTTTCCATAGTCGTAGCCATAACCGAGTGCATCGAGTGAAATCAGTTTACCTTCCCTGTAAGCGGAATCTGAGAAGGTGATATTTAACTCAACCCCTGTGATATATTTGATCCCCTTGGAAAGAGCAAGCGCTTCAATAGATTCCTGGCACTCAATAGAGTCATGATCCGTTATGGAAAGAAGCTTTATCCTTTTCCGGGATGCTATATCCAGTATGCTTTCAACAGGCAGTCTTCCGTCCGAACAATCCTTTGAGTGCACATGAAGATCAATTCGCATATTCTTTTATTAGCCGCTTTCCCATTTCAAGGGCGCTGTAGTTAGCCTTTAGCTTGGTCTCCGGGAAGATATCCTGAATGACACCTCTGATCTCCTCCTCGTTTACTGCGAAACCGCCTATACTGCAAAGTGCCCCAAGCATTACCATATTGAGCATTATAGGGCCACCAAGTTCAACCGCATGTTGAGTCGCATCCAGCCAATATAGCCTTCCCCCCGAAGACGAAAGGACATCCCTTATCCATGAGGTATTCGGGTATTCCATCTCACCGGCTATCGCGTTAAGAGGATAGATCGGTCTTGAATTGACTATATACACGCAGCGATCGCTCCCGAATTCGGGAGCGATTCTTATGGTCTCAAGCGGTTCCAGTCCCAGTATAATGTCAGCCATATTGGGAGGGATGAGAGGCCCGTAGTTCTTCTTGTCGGATATGCGGATATGGCTCATGACCGAGCCTCCTCTCTGAGACAGTCCGAAGGTCTCTCCTATAGTAACCTTGAGCCCGGCTCTGACTGACGCCCGCCCCAATATCTGTGAGGCAAGGACGTTACCCTGCCCGCCAACACCTGTAATAATGACATTTTTCAACATATTCACTACCTCGGCTTTTTGTCCTCTTCTAATTAGGTGCCTTCTGCTGCCTGATTATGGCCTCGCTCGGACAGGCCGACGCGCAGATGCCACACCCTACGCATATCACTTCATCAATTCTAGCCTTCTTGACGGAGCTGTCCCATATAAGGCCCGGGCATCTGAATATCCTTGTGCAGTAACGACCGCACCCGCAATCTTCTCCGAGGCATTTTTGCTGATCAACCCTCATGGTGTAAGGGAAACCGCCCTGCCTGCCCTGAACAAGCGCGCATTTTCTCTTTAGTATTAGAACCCTCTGGCCAGCCTCCTGCATAAGCCTGTATATCGTCTCAGCAGTATGCTCCATATCATAGGGATCCCCTACCTCCACACCCACGCCCAGCGACCGGCAAACAGTTTCTATATCAACAGGCTCCACCTTCTCTCCCATGGCAGTTGAGCCTGTGCCCGGATGGGGTTGGAAACCGGTCATGGCTGTAGCGCTGTTGTCAAGGACCAGGAGGAGTATATCCGAGTTATTGAATCTTGCGTTTATGAGGGCCGGTATAGCAGCATGAAAGAAGGTGGAGTCTCCGCACACGGTGATGACAGGTTGATCGAAACCGAATTGGCCGAGTTTGCCGTAGCCCGAGGCAAGCCCCACGCCGGAGCCCATTGCATGAACCGATTTGACCTGGCTGAATCCTGTAGGCCATATCCCCATGCTGTAACAGCCTATATCACCGGAGACAAAACCGTTTCGGCCATCCCATGCAAGGGCTTCCTTGATGGCATAATATGTTCCCCTGTGTGGACATCCGGGGCAGAAACCAAATTCTCTAGGGGGAGAAGGCTGGGGAAGAAGGGATTTCATTCTGGCTCTGTATTCCTCCGCCCTCCAACTGATTGAAAAAATATCCCCCAACACCCCCAGGATCACTGAAGGGGATAGCTCTCCGCAAATAGGAATATGGCCTGAGCTTCTACCGTAAAACTCCTTTATCCCGACCTCTGAGGCAAGCTCGGCGCACAGGGCCTTAACGCCTTCTTCGACAAACGGATCCAGCTCCTCAACGAAAAATATCCGCTCCGAATATTTAAGATATCTCCTGAGTATGTTTACCGGCAGGGGCCATGTCATGCCCAGTTTCAGGACCCCTATCCTCTCAGTTAGTCCAAGTATTTCAACTGCCTCTGCTGCATAGTTCCACGAACTTCCTGATGAGATGACAAGCATCTCCGCTCTCTCAGGACCGTCATAGCGGCTGAAGGAAGAGCCCTCGTAATGAGCCATTGCCTCATCAAGTTTTCTGTGTCTTCCAAGGTGCTTTGTAAGTACTGGAAAGGTATGAAAGGGCGATTTTGTGTCAAAGAAGGCCCTGTTCTCATAAGGCGGTATGGAACCCAACAAGACGTTGGCCCTTGTATGGGAAAGTCTTGATACACTCCGCAAGATTACAATGTTTTTGATTCGCTCTGAAAGTTCAAAGGCCCATTTCGTCATTTCAAGGGCCTCCTGCGGAGTTGCCGGCTCCAGAAGGGGAACATCTGATAATTTTGCGAAAAGGCGGGCATCTTCTTCGTTTGTGCTCGAAATACCGCCCGGATCATCACAGGTCACGAGAACCAGTCCCCCGCCTGTGCCGGAGAGCGTGAGGTTGGTAAGAAAGTCGGATACTACATTAACACCGTTTTGCTTCATGCTCACAATGGCCCGCAATCCTGCAAACGATGCAGCGGCGGCAGCCTCCAGGGCGACCTTCTCGTTTATTGACCATTCGGCATAGATGGGCAGTTCCTTTGCTGCCTCCGCCAGGGTTTCTAAAATCTCCGAAGAGGGATTGCCTGGATAACCTGCGCAGAATCTCACCCCGGCCTCCAGGGCACCCCTGGCTATGGCCTCGTTTCCCTGAAGCAATCGCTCGTCTCCGCCCTTTATTTCAAACAGCTCATTCATTATCCTTCCCTCGATAGCTCCAGTTCTGCGTTCTTGCCTCTTTTTCTCTTGTTACGGGAGGCGGTTGAAAGATGATTCAGATTTTGATCAGGAAGTTGGGCTTTTTCTACGATATTCTTATTCAGTGCCTCTTCAAAAAAAGCCTCTCCCTTTTCGGTCCTGAGGACGACTGTATTCCATTGCTCTTCACCTTCAACCGTTCCAATGGAGATATCGGCGTGTTCTGCCGTCATGTCCCTGCAAAGAGAGCAGCCCTTCTGCACAAGGCCCCTTATCTCCATTAACGGGAATTCCCTTCGGCCTTGCTCTGTAAAAACAACAAACTTCTCGGAAGGCGGAGGCGGTATATCATATTTTTTTACTGCCCCGGTCACGCCATTTGCACGCAGAAAATCCTTCAGCATCCTGTAGTCAAGAGCCCAGGTGCAGAAAATGCCTATTCTTAAGGATACCGCCGACTCCCTTTGGGCCCCGTCAGGGATGGAGTGCTTCATCCTCTCAAGGGCCTCCATCTGACAAGGCAGACCTACTACGGCGAGATTGCCTTTCCCATCCTTAATCGCCTTATTCAAGACAGCAAGAGACCCTGCGGCCGAATACCGTGATCCTGCGCAGCGCGCTATGTCAGTTACACTTTCTGCGAGCATCCCCGAGGGCGCAAGCGCCCCTTCCCTGTCAGTGACTATGGCACCTCCAAAAAAGCTGTTTTCTATACCATAGGCCAGAAGAGCGGTTACTACTCCGCCATACTGAACCCCCTCATGAAGTGTGTCAACCGATGCCCTTGCCTTAAAGACACTTCGATAAATTCCTATCCCATTGCCATCCGTGGCATTTTCCTGGGGGGCGGTGGACTTATATCCGGCCCTGGGGCAGACCTGAACGCATCTTCCAGTTCCTGCCACGCAACGGTCCATAACCGCAACAATACCATCAAAATATCTGAAATAAGGGCAAAGACCAACGCACGCCCCACACTTGACGCAGATGCCCCTGTCAAAGACCCTGTCAATGAGTTCGCCTTGGAATTGCTCCATCTCTAATACCATCCTTTATCAGTTCCCTCTTTTATTTTGCCGCATTTGTATCCCAGAGCCGAGGGCAAGGTCAAGTCAAAATACCTAAAGCATCGTTGACTTTTACGCACGTCTGGCTTAAGGATTGCTCTTAAGAAAGGAGATGTTACAATGCTTAAACGCCTGCAGGAGGCAACCGGTTATCTCAAAGAAAAGACCAAAGGGGCCTCTCCGCTCATCGGGATGATCACAGGAACCGGACTTGGAGAGATAACTGAACTAATGAATCTTGAGCAGAGGATCCCTTACGCCCACATACCGCATTTTCCTATCCCCACTACTGAAAGTCACAAGGGCAATCTTCTTATTGGCGAAATCCAGGGAAAGACATTGATGGCCATGGAGGGAAGGCTTCATGCCTATGAGGGATATTCACCTGAGGAAGTAACCTTCCCGGTAAGACTCATGTCCCTTCTGGGGGTCAAGTATCTTTTTATCTCAAGCGCGGCAGGAGGTCTTAATCCTCAATTGGAAAGAGGAGATCTTGTGGTCATAACCGATCAGATCAATATGACGGGTCTAAGCGCACTCAGGGGCCCCAATCTCGATGCCTTCGGCCCACGCTTTCCGGATATGACGAGGGTCTATGACCGGGAGCTTTTGAGGACAGCGGAAAGGATTGCCGTCAAACAGGGTGTCGGTCTCAAAAGGGGCGTTTACATCGGCGTCATCGGGCCTAATCTCGAAACCCCTGCCGAGACCCGCTTTTATCGAAGGGCAGGAGCCGATGTAATAGGCATGTCAACTGTTCTTGAAACAACCGTGGCAGTTCACTGTGGAATGAAGGTTCTTGCCATTATAGCCGTTACCAACGTAAATCTGCCGGACTGCATGCAGGAGACAAGCATCGAGATGGTTATAGACGCGGCAAATCTGGCTGCTCCACGCCTGGCCTTCCTCTGGAAGGAGATAGCCTTGGAGGTTGCAGCAATATAGATAGTGCCCATCCGGAAATGAGATAGTTTTGTCGAGTTCAAGGCTGGCGATAATTTTAGCCACAGGAATACATTGACGTATTTCGAGGATTAAAATTTGAGCACAACGCCGAAATCGGTGAAAATAGCCATTTCCGGATGGACACTAGATAAGGAAATTAAAGAGCGCCCTTTTAACCCTCATGCCCGGGCGGGGCTAAAAGAAAGATGAAAATCACCCCCACCCCTCCCTCCCCCGTCGAGGGGGATGGAATAATGCCGCCCCATCCCGACGTTTCGACAGTAAAGAGGAATGGGTATTTTCATATAAAAAACTCATCCCCTGAAAGGGGCACAACGAGCGATGAAATGCCTCATGTCATTCAGGCGCAGTAAACCGGAATTCAGGTGTCAAGATACTGGCCTGCGCTGCTATGATCATCAATTTTATTATAAACCCAAGACTTAGGAGGAGAAACAAAATGACGGTTAGACTGACGAGAAAAGAGGCAAAGCAAAGGGCGCTGGAATTGATGCCCATGGGATATCACTGAGGTCCGGCTGTCCTGCAAGTTATGTGGGAGGCAACCGGCTTGGGAAGTGAAGAACTTCTTTGGTCATCAATAGCCTTTATGGGTGGAATTGCCGGCCAGCAGCAGGCCCCATGCGGCGTCTTATCATCATCATCTGTCTTTCTGGGCTTGAGGCATCGCTGCAGCCTTGATGACAAACAAAGGGCGAAAGAGGCTCGAACTCTAATAAGACAGCAGGCAGCCGACTTGGTAAAGGGTTTTGAAGAGAAATTCGGCACCATCATCTGCCGGGAGATGATAAGATTCGACACATCAGATCCAGTGGAATATGAAAAATTCAGACAGTCTGGAATATGGAGGCAGAAATGCAACAAGGCCATAGAATTTGCGATTGACAGACTTTATGATTTTGAAGATTCAAGAGAAACAGCCGCATCCTGACGCTGGCGGAAGTCCTGCGTCACTGAGATAATGCTTCTTGTGGGTTTTCATGCCTAAGGAATCTTAAAGAGAACCTTGAGGGAAGGGCCTCCTGATGCAAGTGAAAATGCCTCGGAGGCCTGTTCCAGCCTATATACGGCCGTCACCAATAATTCAATCGGTATATCAGGAAATGTGTTTATTAAATTGATAGCTTTACCCATTTTACCACATCTTGATCCTACTATAGTGATCTCCTTAACGACCGCCTGAGTGAGCGATGGGCCTATCTGTGAGGAAACAGTTGTCTTTAGCATCACGGTTCCAAGTGGCCTGCAAAGCCTTAAGGCATCCGCTATCCCATCGGGAGAGCCTGTCGCCTCAACAACAATGTCAACAGGTTCTCCTGACCATTGCGATGCCAGGGAGGTCTTCATACCCCTCCACCTCGCCTTTTCAAGTTTCCAACCGTGCCTTCCCAGAAGATGGACATCTTTTACTACCGTGGAAAGAACCCATGATGAAAGTATTCCCAGGCAGCCATCACCTAGCACAATAATTTTCTCTCTTCCTTCAAGAGGAATCTGATCCAATATTCGGCAGGCAGCCGCCAGGGGCTCCAGAAAGACCGCAGCATCATCGCTTATATCATCCGGGATCTCAATCAGATTTCCAACGGGTAGAGTGCAATATTCAGCCATGCACCCGTCAAGACCGGCAATCCCAATGACCCTCCTATCAGGACAATGGTTTTCTTTGCCTCCAAGACACCAGGCGCACCTTCCGCATCCGATATTAATCTCACCGGCAACTCGCCTGCCAATCCATTCTTCATGCTCAGGAGCCGAAACTACCTTGCCTGTAAACTCGTGACCGGGCACACCCTTAAAGCTCTTGTAGCCTTTCATTATCTCAAGGTCAGTTCCACAGATGCCGGCCCTCGAAACCTTTATCAGTGCCCAGCCGGGTGAAGGCTCAGGAACCGGATAGGCGGACTTGAAACCAAGTCCGCCTTTCCATAGAAGCGCCTTCATAGTCGAATCGTTCACGCTATTGAATCTTTTTTTCATTACTTAACTTCTCTCCATTACCCACAAGGTTGCAATACTACGTACCAGCTCAATAATTGGGGGATGGCTTTGCGCAGACCAAGAATCAGCTTCTGTAGATGCGCCTTCAGGCGCGGGGCGCACGGTTCCCATGCGGCTGAAGCCACACATACCCTTGAGTTCATACGATACTACAAAAACTGTGAATAAAGGCAAGTCTGCCCCCAACCGCAGCATCTTATACATTACCCCTAGCGGCTAAAGGCTCATGGGGTAACGCGCTCTTTTTTTTTACTTCTTCCAGGTTAACTCCTGATCAAGGCGTTGAAAAAACTCTGTTCATAGGTTGAGGAAGAACGTTCGGGTGCAATGTCTGTGCTCAAAAGGAATCAACCGGAGGGCGGGGTGGGCAAATAGAGATAATTCCATATGAATAAGGAGTGGATAGAATTACGCCTCAGAGATGAGGGATGGATAAAACTCAGCATCATGACCTTTTTCAACGGCCTGTTATGCTGTTGACTGGCAATGAAATAGATTGTAGGAAGGTAGTGTTCATCCGTAAATGGCTATTTTCCCCGATTTAGGCGTTGGGCTCAAATTTTAATCCTCGAAATACGTTTATGTATTCTTGTGGTTAAAATTATCGCCCGCCTTGAAATCGACGAAACTATCTCATTTCCGGATGGACACAAGGTAATTATCAGGTTCACGGTCCAAGGTTAGAGAGCTATGAAGATTGAACGGTTTTAGGACATTGAGGCCTGACAACCTGAGCAGTTACAGGAGAATCTGCATAATGATGACTGATGTTGCCGACAGGCCCTTAGATCTGCTGATTGTTAACGGAGTGGTCCTTACAATGGATGCCGACAAGAGTATCTTAACTCCCGGTTACGTGGGAATAAGAGGAGATGAAATAGAGGCCCTTGGACCCTACTCAGGAGAGGCTATGCCGGCCTTAAAAACCATCGATGCTGAAGGTGGTATCATCCTTCCGGGCCTCATAAATGGTCATACACACGCAGCCATGAGCCTTTTTCGTGGAATCGCCGATGATCTGCCTCTGCTTGATTGGCTCACTAAATACATCTTCCCGGTGGAAAAGAAGATTGACAGCGAATTTGTCCGCGTGGGCTCGGATCTTGCCTGCGCTGAGATGATACTTTCCGGCACTACAACTTTTTGCGACATGTATCTTTTCGAGGACGAGGTGGCGCAGGCCGCCAAGGCTGCAGGCATGCGATGCATTGTAGGCGAGGTTCTCTACGATTTCCCGTCACCCAATTACGGCTCTATTGAAAACGGCCTTAAATATACTGAGGCTTTGATAAAGAAATGGCTGGATGATCCCCTTATCTCAACAGCGGTTGAGCCCCATTCCGTTTTTACATGCAGCCCATCCCTTCTCAAATGCGCTTACGAGATAGCCGAGCGTTACGACGTGCCTATGATCCTTCATTTGGCCGAAACCATGGATGAGGTAAGTGAAGTAAGAGATCGTTACGGAAAAGGTCCTGTCGAACATCTTCTATCTCTGGGACTCCTGGGGCCGCGTCTCATTGCCGATCATTGCGTGCAGATTGATGATAAGGATATCAAGGTTCTTGCGGATGCGGGGGTAAAGGTCGTTCATAACCCTGAAAGCAACATGAAACTCGCATCGGGTATAGCGCCCGTGCCGGGTATGCTGGATGCCGGCCTTACTGTAGGCCTTGGAACAGATGGATGCGCATCCAACAATAATCTTGATCTTATTGCCGAGATGGACACGGCGGCCAAACTCCACAAGGTTGCCCTAATGGACCCTACAGTCATGAAGGCGGAGACGGTTTTACTAATGGCGACCAGGCTTGGAGCCAAGGCTCTTGGCATGGAGCCCATAACCGGCTCACTTGAAAAGGGAAAGAAGGCAGATGTCATTGTAATAGATATAAACAAACCTCATCTCACCCCCATGTATAACCCATATTCGCATATCGTTTACGCGGCTATGGGAAGTGATGTGGTGCATTCAGTGATCAACGGCCGACTGGTCATGGAAAATAGGGTAGTCCTTACCATGGATGTGGATCGCGTTATGGATGCCGCCGACAAGAAAGCCGATGACGTTAGAAGATGGATCGGTTATCATAGCTAGTGTCCATCCGGAAATGGCTTTTTATACAGGCATTAGTCTCAAATTTTAATCCTTGAAATAGCTCTATATGTTCATGCGGTTAAAACTATCTCCTGCCTTGAACACAAAAACTATCTCATTTCCAGATGCATTCTAGCGGTTATACCCAGAAAGGGGCACGACGAAAGATGAAAATCACCCCACCCCACCCTTCCCCGTAGAGAGAGGGATAGAGGGAAGGCGCATTTGTATATAAATTGAAATGGGGGAAAGTATGGTTGAAAATGATCGGAGATATGTCGCACTCGGCGCTAGACTGAGGAGTGTTCCCGAGGTCATAACCCTGGGGGTGAGGCCTACTTTTCTGGACTATTCTAAGGAAGAAAGGACCCTTATCCTGGAGGCAAGTGTGATCCTTTTTCCTACGATAAACTACGCCCAGTACCTCTTTACTATGGGAAAGAAGATATTCCCCAGTCTTGAGACACACCTTTATGCGGACGATAAGATAAAACAGACCAATCTTTTCCAGATGCTCGGTATCCCTCATCCCCGTACAAGGATATACTACCCACGGCACTGGAGCGAGATACTTGAAGATTTTGATTTCCCATTTATTGCTAAGATTCCCAGGAATTCCGGAAGGGGAAGAGGGGTCTTTCTGATAAGAAACAAAACCGAGTTAGAGAGCTACAGTCACCTGTCAAAGATCGCGTACATCCAGGAATACCTCTCCCACGACCGGGACCTTAGGGTAGTCCTGGTGAATTACGACCCCATTCTTGCCTACTGGCGAAAAGTCGCCCCCGGAAACTTCAGGGCTAATCTCGCGCAGGGAGCCGGGATAGACTTGGAATGTATCCCTGCCGAGGCAATAGCCCTGGCCAAAGACGCAGCTTTGAGGTGTGGATTTGACGATGTGGGGCTTGATCTTATAAACTGCGCCGGCCGGTGGCAATTAATCGAGGCAAACACGAAATACGGGAGAAAGGCGCTCGCGGCATGCGGCATGGATATCAGAGAGATCACTCGTGAAAAACTCCTATCAGGGGAAATTGCGGATTGTGACCGTGTTAAGGTATATTTTTAAGTGGTTTCTAATAGTAGTGTTATTATGCGTCGCAGGCTCGGGCGCCATCCTTTCCTTAAAAATCTACAGGATAGCCGGGGAAAGCATGGAGATGCTCAGCCGCGACGCCATAGAAAAGGTAACAGCCTCTGAAAGTCCTGTATTCTACGATGACGGGTTTACTCCCATAGGGGTCTTCTTCCAGAACATCCACAGGAGGGCCATCAAATACAATGATATTCCAAGGCTTTTCATAAAGGCGCTCCTTGCGGCCGAAGACAAGGACTTTTTCAGCCATCACGGTATTGACCTCAAGGGCCTCATAAGGGCGGCCTGGGTTAACCTTGCGGCAGGCAGGGTGGTTCAGGGAGGAAGCACAATTACCCAGCAGACTGCAAAGAATATCTTTAATAGAGACGCAAGGTCCTTTCGATCGAAATTCAGGGAATTGATACAGGCATGGCTTCTCGAGAAGGCCTACAGCAAGGAAGAGATTCTTGAGATATATGCCAATCAGTTTTTTGTAACTGGACTTGGCAAAGGACTCGGCGTAGCGACCAATTACTTCTTCGATAAAGAACCAAAGGACCTTAACCTGGTCGAAGCCTGCTTCATCGCAGGGAGCCTGAAGGGACCTAACAGATATAACCCGTTTATAAAGACATCTGATGTGGAGAAAGCCGAGGCAAGAAGGCTTGCCAAGATGCGCAAAGATTATGTCCTCAAGAACATGGCGTCATTCAATTTCATAACAGAAGAGGAGTATCGGCGGGCCAAGGCAGATGAAGTGCCTTTCAAGGAGGGAAAGATAACATACAGCCTTAATGTCATACTGGACTTTGTGAGAGATCAGCTAGAATCTAACTATTTTGAGACAATTCTGGCTGAAAAAGGCATAGACAATATAGCCACCTCAGGGATCAAGATCTACACCTCCGTAAATAAGGAAATCCAGAAGGCAGCCCTTTCTGCTTTGAGAAGACATCTTCCCTACCTGGAAATAAGCCTTAACGGCATAAAGGGGATATCAACGGATAGTGAAGCTAATATATCACTTGATATAAATAAGATAACAACTGAAGATAAAAGCTTTATAGTTGCAGATATATTGGCCGTTGGAAACCAGGCGAAAGAAGGCTCCATGAAATTATATGTGGATAAAGAGCAATTTGATCTTTCGGGGCAATCCTTAGAGAAAGCGGCGCGGGCATGGGTTGACTGGAAATACGGGCCTGGAGTGGCCTTGGATACCAAGCGAATCAAGGCATTTCTCGATCAGTTCGGAGCGGGAGATAAGGTCGTTTTGAGAAAGGAGCTGGCAGAAACAGGTCAAGTCGTATACAGCCTGGCGGCAGTGCCTGATCTGGAGGGTGCGATTCTGGCAATGCAGAAAGGGATGATAAAGGCGATGGTCGGAGGCTTCCAAAACAGGCACTTCAACAGGGCGGTTCAGGCCAGGAGGCAGGTGGGTTCCATATTTAAGCCGATACTCTATGTTGCGGCCTTACAGTTGAAGTGGAACATCCTGGACGAGCTACCCAACACTTCTCAGGCCTACCGTTTTCAGTCAACTACCTATGTGCCGAAACCCGACCATGATGTGCAAAGCAGTCCTGTTTCCATGGCCTGGGCTGGGGTTAAATCAGAGAACCTCGCTACAGTTTGGCTTCTCTACCACCTGACAGACCATCTCAGCCCGTCTGAATTTTATAAGGTTGCAAGGATTGTGGGATTGACCCGGAGAGAGGATGAAACCGCTGAGCAATATAGGGTAAGGATGAGGGATAGATACGGAATAGTCATTAATGCCGTGAAGGCAAAGGAATCAAGCTTTGAGAGGATTAAACAGGAACTCATGTCGGACCTCATGTTTTCCGGAGACTCCAAGGCGGTTGCGAGACTTAGGGAACTCACGCCTGAAGAGTTGAAGCCGCCTGACGATTCAGCGGGCGTCTCTGCCAGACCCGGTTTTTCTGCTCTGAGATTCTTAAACAGGGCCATGAAAGAGAAATTCGCAAGGGCGAATGCCTTAAAAGATTTATCCGAGCCTGAAGAACTTGCTCAAAGCCTGAAATTCTTTCTGCGGGAACTTGAACAGCCATTTGCGCTATGTTACAGCGAGGGAGAATACCTCAACAAGGATAGCATGAGAGCGCTTGTTCCCGTAAGCCCTGATTGGTGGAAGGAAAATGCAGAGAAAATCGTTATGAAGGATATTATCATTGAAGGAGCCCTGCCATCGTGGTTAATTGATTCGCTAGATGAAGCCCTTACGCGGGATTCCGATGATGCCTCGGAGCCCCATGATTTCAGGTTTTTTTCAAGGCTCAGAGACTTCAGAACCCTTGTAAATCTCTCTTATGTGACCTATCTGGCAAGGGCCATGGGTATATCAACGCCTCTTGATCCTGTTCTTTCATTCCCCCTGGGTCCTAACGCCATAACCCTTCTGGAAACATGCCTTTCCTACAGTACGATCATGACAGGAAAGAAATCGGTGATCAGAAATGGAGATGAGACGATATCTTTACCTATCATTACGAAAATAGAGGACCGAAACGGTGATATCATCTGGGAGTATAATTCGGAGAAAGTAAGGGTGATCTCACAAATGAACTCATGTCTTACAAGCGAGGTATTAAGAAACGTAATGACGCAGGGAACGGGCAGGAAGGCCGGGACCGAAGTTGCAGCGCGCATTGACGGAGCGTCAGATGCCCCAGTGATACTCCCCACCTATGGAAAGACAGGCACTGCCAATCGTTTCACAAACTCAAGCTTTGTAGGTTTCATCCCGGGCCCTTCGAATGAAAAAAGAGACCTGAGTCTTGACGATGGATATGTAATAGCGGCTTATGTAGGCTATGACGACAATCGGCCCATGCACTCCAGACACACCTCCATCTACGGTTCAACGGGCGCCCTCCCCCTTTGGGCTGAAACCGCCAATGGGATCGCAAATGCCTCATGGTACAGAAAGTCGCTTCAGCCTGCCGACCTCGCTTTCGGAACTCCGGAGCTTTTGGGGGAATGCGCCAACCAACTGAAGGAGGTATTTGTAAAAAGGGTTTCGGGATTGCCGCTAAAGCTTGAGGAATCCGATGCACCGAAGCCGGATACGGTAAAAATCTATTGGAATACCGAAAGGCTCTTTGAACCATTAGAGGAATTAGCTCAATGAAAACGCCCCTTGTATTGATAGCGTTACTTACCGGGTTTCTCGGATGCGCCCCTTCATCAAATATCCAAAAGTCTCAAGACCTCCCTCCTGTATTACCTTCAACGGTTTCGGGAGAGCAGATAGTCTCAAAAGATACACTGACAAAGAAGATAAATGTCCTCAATGCATTTCTTAAAGATGATAATATAGTCAATGAAACCAGAATGATAATTTCAACACTTAAAAATAATTATGAAGTCATGAGAGAGGCCCTGGGTACCACGGACACTGGTCAGCCACCTGCTCACGCCTTAAGGGATTTTTTGTCCGGCCTTGAGAAGGCGAATGATTCCTTTATCTCCTCAAGGGCTTCATCACGGGATGGTCAAAGGAAGGTTATCGAAAAACTAAGCAAAGGAACAAAAGACATCATGCGCCTTTACAGGAAGGGCGACACTAAGGCGGTGATTGCCGGCTGCGACTTCCTCCAGACCGAATACGGACCTGATGCCTTTACCATAGATTTGACGGCAGCCCTGGCATTATCTCTTGCAAGAGAAGGAAGGATGCAGGAGGCTATAGCGCTAGGAGACGCGGCAGCCAAGGCAATAAAGGAAGCAGATGAATTTTGTGACATGCCGGATAGGATTAAAGAATGGAAGGCCGCACTCAACCCTGAGCAGGATATGAGTGGGGAGCCGATTGAGCAGAGAAGGCTCCGCAAGATACTTGCTCAGGCTGAATCCCTTTCCGGGCAGGGAGAATTTGATCGCGCAAGGGAGCTTCTTATTGCAGGTCGTGATGAGTTAAAGGATGATGCGTTACTTTATCAGATAGACAAGGCACTTGAAAAAGTAGAAGAGCAACGCGAGGGATTCCTGGAGGAAAGGATAGCTCTCATCTCTAAAAGAGGTGAGATCATTGCGGAGGCGAGAGATCTTATTTCTCGGGAGATGCCTGATGAGGCGCTTGCCAGGATCAAACCCCTTGATTCCGGAGGTGCGCAGCCGGATTTAGAGCTGCGGGCCGTTAAGGCAGAGGCTATTGAACAGATAATATCCAGGGAAAGAAACAGAGCCGCTAGGCTCTTTCTTCAGGCAAAGGAGACCGGAGATGCCGCTACTAGGGAAAAGCTGCTGCGCTCCTCCTACGGGACATTAAAAGGCCTAATTGAGCAGTATCCAGATTCTCCTTCCGTGAAAAAGATTACAGAAAACATGCATGCGGTCCAAAAGGAGATGGCAGCGATAAAAAGTTCCCCGATCAACAAGCCTTAGGATTTTTCATCCTTTTAGGTGTGTTTCCCATATCCTCCCATATCGTCCTTTTTACGTGTAACTTCAATGAGGGGTTCCGGCATTTTGGCGGTATGGCCAGACGCAGGGCTGTATCGGGTGTCACTGATCGACCCCTCCGTACGATGTCGTTGAGCCGCGGATATGACACCCCGAGGCGAATCGCGAGTTCGCTCTGAGATATACCCAAGGGCTTGAAAAACTCTTCTAACAACATCTCGCCAGGGTCTGTTAGTGGACGCTGCTTTGGTAAGCGCCAACTCACCGCGAAGCCTGGCTGACTCGCCGTGCAAAGCGTGGTTGGAGTCGAGCCGCATCTAGGAATATTCGTATTGGATTTTGAACAAATAGAGATGATATACGATCTTAAACTGATAGGGAGGGGGATTCATCTA
>Ga0100381_1000829_pt1 | contig 30552 bp, 21 predicted proteins | sample CryGeymeta201505_FD_80416 | JGI IMG/M metagenome (GOLD analysis project Ga0100381, IMG submission 80416) | Groundwater microbial communities from Crystal Geyser aquifers in Utah, USA - Crystal Geyser metaG 2015-05 | ecosystem: Environmental > Aquatic > Deep subsurface > Groundwater | place: USA...
AGTCCTCAGCCATTGCAACTACCATTTTTCTAAGACTTCCAACATCTCTATCTTCTCATTTATATCTAATTTTTGAAAGTTTAGCTAATCATTCACATAAAAATGCAACTTCTACTCAAAATTCTTTTTTAATATCATCTGAAGTTTTTGGAGTATCTTCAATTACATCATGTAATAAACATGCTTGTATAGTATATATATCGGGATTTAACTCTAAAAGTATTTCAGTTGCTTCAACAGGATGAATTATATAAGGCTCTCAAGATAACCTATTTTGTCATTCATGTGCATCACGAGAATACAAATATGCTCTAAAAATTTCAGATTTTATATACTCAAAATTAAGATTTCTCATATATAAAGAAACCTTTTTAACAATTCATTCAACTTTATCATTAATTTTAGTATATTTATCCATATGATACTTAAAATACTATATATAATAAGAATAATATCATATATAATAAATTTGTAAATATTTTATTATAATATTTACTTGTCATATTTTAAAAAAAAGATACTATTTAAAAGTATTTTATATATAAAATTTAAATTTTATGAAAAAATCTATTAAAAAAGCATTTACATTAGTTGAATTACTTGTAGTCATTACTATTTTAGCAATCATATCTGTTGTAGCATACCAAAATTTTGGTTGAGCAGTAGATAAAGCTGTTTCTGGTAGAAAAATAAATGATGTTTCAACTATAGAAACTGCATTACAACAATTTAAAGTAGATAATAATTATTATCCACAAGTTGATACAATATCTCCAACAAATATGTGGTGATATAGTTCTTGAACGATAGCAACACAATCAAATACTCTAAAAGTAAATATGAATGGTGCAGAAATTACTTCTATTACATCAGCTAATTGATGATGAACAATAATGAATACTGAAGCTACTCCTAAACAAATTTGAGCTAAATGAACACTTTCTCAAACTACACTATGAAAAAAATACCTAAGTAAAGACTTATATGATCCTGAAGTAGGTGATTTAAAAGAAAGTTCTTGAAAAAAATTAATTGAATCTTGAATTGGTAGATATGTTTATGCAATATATAAAAAACCAACTTGAACAAGCTGGTGAAGTGACAATAAAGTTTGATCATATTATAATATAGCATATACAATTAAAAAAGATTGATCAGATACTTATTATACAAAAATAGTATGAGATTATGATAGTGGTTCATGTTTTGATAATTCAGCTACATGTCCTGCAACTCTGATTTGAAGTGGTTCTTGAATTTTAGTTAATGAACAAGAACAATGAAAAGATTCATCTGGTGCTAGTTTAGCTAATTTCTGATCTAATTCATGAAATCAATGAGTTCCTTATTCAGCAAGTGATTTTGAATAATAATAAAAAAAATATGAGATTAATCTCATATTTTTTTTATTATGCTTATAAAATTTTTATTAGTTTCAAAGCATCTATTTTCTATTATTTCAAATCATGTTTTTTTAAATAAATAATTTAATTCTTCCAATGTAAAGCAATGATAAAATCTAGGATATTCTCAAAAATAAATATTGTAATCTAAACTTAAAAATTTATTTTCACTATTTTTTATAACATCATTTTTGTATTTTTCATTATTTAAAGATGAATTTAAATACCAATTAGTAAAAAAAATTTTTCAATCTGGTTTTAAAAGTAATTTAATTTTATTTAAAACTTCTATTCTTTCATCAATAGTTTGTAAATGATGAAAACTAGCAATCAAAAATATAAAATCATATTTTTGATTTTCAATTTTATCTAAATCTAACATATCTAAATTTAAAAATTCTTTATCTATATATGTTTTTTTTGCTTCATTTATCATTCAAAGTGACAAATCAACTCACGTATATTTTATATGATTTATATCAAATTTTTGAGAGAATTGTTCTAATAATCTACCACTTCAACATCAGATATCTAATATATTTTTATTATCAAAATCACTTAAATAAGAAGAAATAAAGTAATCTATTTCTTCCCATTTCATTTTTTTTCTACTATCAGAAAATCATTTCGCTATATTATCATAATTTACTTTTTTCATAATTTTTATTGACAAATCATTTAAAACGATTATTATATAACCCCTTTTTGAATTGATGTATTTTCAAGTACCTTGTAAATACAAAAGTTGCAGACTATCACAAGATGTAATATTAATTTAGTTTATTGTTTCTCTCACCGGTTAAGCAAGTCTAAATTTCAATTTCAAAGAGGACCAAATATCAAAGTCCTGCTACGCAGGGCTTTTCCTTTGCATAAAATTTCTACATTTTAGTTGGAACTTCTATTCACAATATTGAAAAAGAATCTTTAATTACAAAGGTAAATAAGCTTATTAATTTTAATCTAGCATATTTTTTTTCATCATCAGTTTCATTTAATATATGAACACTATTATAAAAACTATTAAAACTTTTTGTTAAATCATAAGCATATTTACATAGAATATGTGGCAGATTTTTTGAAGCAGTATTTTCTAGGATTTCTTTATAATTTGAAAGATTTTTAATTAGATCAAATTCTTCAGCAAATTCAAATCCTGTTTTTCAATCTTTTGAAAAATCAGTTTCCATACTATTTTCTAAGATCCTAAATGCTCTAACATATGCATATTGAATATATGGTCAACTATTCCCTTCAAAAGTCATAAATTCATCCCAATCAAAGATAACATCTGTTTCCCTATTTTTCTTCAAATAACCATATTTTATAGCTCAAATTCAAATTATTTTACTCAAATCTCTTAGTTCATTATCACTTAAATCATTTCTTTTTTCAAGGATTATTTTTTTAGCTCTAATTTCTGCCTCATCAAGTAAATCTCATAATTTTATAATATTTCATTTCCTACTTGAAAATGCTCACTCTTTACCTGAAATAAATCAATTATAAGCATGAAATAATTCAGTTTTTCATAACCATCAAGCATTTTTTGCTATTTCAAAAGCTTGTTCAAAATGCAATTTTTGTCTTATATCTACAAAGTAAACGATTTTATCTGGATTCCAATTTGTAGCTCTATATTTTATAGAAGCTAAATCACTGGCAAGATAACCATGAGTTCAATCTCTTTTTTGAAGTATACAACTTGGAAATTTATCATTTTCAAAAATAACTCAAACTGAATTATCTTCATTTTTTGTAGCAATTCATTTAGACAATAATTCAGAAACTATAGATTTCATATCAAATTGTAAATCTGGATTATTTTCTATCTTTGGTAATCATAATCATTCATAAAAACTTTCACCTATATTGTAATCTGGTTTTACATTTAATCTAGCCAAAATCTTATTCATAGCATCAATAGAATAAGAAGTAAACTCTTTCCATAATTCAACTGACTCACTATTTCATTCTGATAAAAGTTTAAATTCATCTCTTGTTCTTTGTTCTAATAATTCATCATTTTCACTTTCAGAAGTAATTTTTACATACAATTCAAGTAAATAATCTACTGCATTTTCTTTTAACTTATTTTCATCTCACCAAAGTTTATAAGCAGTAATAAGTTTACCAAATATAATTCACCAGTCTCAAATATGACTATCAGAAATAACATCATATCATAATTTTTTATAAGTATTAATCATAGCTTGTCATCCATTTGGAGTACACATATGACCAATATGAAGAGTTTTTCAAACATTTGCACCTATATAATCAACTACCAATTTTGAACCATTTCAAACATTAAAATAATTTTTATCGTTTAGATAATTATTATAAATAGTTTTGAAATTAGTTGTAAAAATATCATTATTTAAAAATATGTTTATATAACCATTTTCTTCTGTTACACTTTTTATTAATTCTATATCTTGTAAATCTGATAATAATTCAACTGAAATAATAGCAGGAGATTTTTTTAATTCTCTTGATAAAATACCACAATTAAAAGCGAAATCTCACATTTCTTTTTTTGGTGGTATTGTTAATTTGATATCATATAATACTATATTGTATTTTTCTTTTATTACTTTTAGTATTTCTTGTTTTAATGTATTTTCCATAAATAAATCGTTTCTTATAAAATTTAGCTTTATTATACAAAAAAAAAGTAAAAAATAAATTATTTTTTACTTTTTAAAAATTTAAGTTCTAAACAAAAAGAAAATTAAAAACTAGAAACATAAGTCAAGATATAACAGCAACAACTGGAACTGTAATTAACCAAGCAGCAACAATTTTTGTTAACATCTTTCTTTCAACAAATTTTTCTTTTTTTCAATGCTCTCTTTTATGAAGATATTCTCTTAAAAATCAAACTCAAAAAACTCAACCTATAGCTACATGAGTAGTACTTACAGGTAATCACAATTTACTAGCAAGTATAACAGTAAATGCGGCTGATAATGCTATACAAAATGCTCTTATTTGATCAAGTTCAGTAATTTCTCAACCAACAGCTTTTATAATCTTTGGTCAAAATAACAATAATCAAAATGATAATCAAGTTCAACCTAAAAGCATAATCCAAAATGGAACTCAAACACTTCAAGAAATTCAAGAATTAACCAAAGTATCATATATAGCTGCTAAAGGACCAATTGCATTTGCAACATCGTTTGATCAATGAGCAAAACTTAAAAGTATAACTGAAAAAATAAGTGGTATAGAAAAAAGTTTTGCTATAGATTTTCTATCATTTGAAAGTCTTGATGAAATTTTTCAAATATATGCTCTCAAGAAAAAATAAGTAAAAAAAGCAATAACTAATCAAATATGAGATGCTGTAATAAAATCAATTTTAATTAAATTTTTAATACCTTTTAATATAATATAAGTTGTAAATGCCCAAGCCATAATTGAAACAAAGAAAGGAACCCATTTTTTCGCTTGTACTACTTTATCTTTTTTATTTAAAATTAAATGTTTAATAAAAAATAAAAATAAAGCTGCAACTATTCATCATAATAAAGGCGAAATAATCCAACTTAAAACAATTTTTCACATTGTTCCCCAAGCAACAATTCATAATCACATTGAAGCAATTCAAGCTCACATAACTCATCATACAATAGAATGAGTTGTAGAAACAGGTGCTTTAAAATAAGTAGCAAAATTTAACCACAATGCAGCAGAAAAAAGTGCAGAAAGCATAATAAACATAAAAACAGTATAATTGTTTAATAGACTTATATCTATAATACCATCTTTTATTGTTTTAACCACTTCTCATCAAGCAATAACAGCTCATGCAAGTTCAAAAATAGCAGCAATTATAATAGCTCATTTTAAACTCAATGCTCAAGAACCAACTGCAGGTCAAACACTATTTGCAACATCATTTGCACCTATATTTACAGCCATATAAATACCCAAGAAAACTGCAAACAATAAAAAAGCATCGGCAGAAGTTCATAAATTAGATCATACTAATAATTGAACTCATAACAATGCAGATATAATATATAATCCGAACAAAAAATATTTCATATATTTTTTTAATAATATAAAAACTATCCAGTCATATAATTGATAGTTATATAGTACTTATGTACTATATTTATAATAATTAAAATTTAACAAAAATAAAGATATATAAAATTTATGATTTTACATAAAAAAAATGTATTTTGTAATTAATAAATTGACTTTTATATTTTTAGATGTATAAAATAATAAATAGTTAATTACATAAATTTCATATAACTTAAATATAACAAAAATGCAGTTTTTTAATGAATTAATAAATAGTAACAGAAATTATATTTTAGAAAAAAATATAACAAAAAATCATAAAATATACTTAGAAAAAATAGTAAATCATATAAATAAAGAAAAAATCATTATAATTACATGATTAAAAAATATATGAAAAACTGAAGTAATATCAGATTTTATATCAAAAACTAAAATTCAAGATAGATTCTTTTATTTCAATAAAGATTTAGATCTTGATAATATAATAAAGGATAATTATTCATTGTATAATCTATTTAATGTATATATAGACTTATACAAAAATACAAAATATATCATATTACAAAATATAAGTCATATACAATGAATCAAAGAATTTCTAGGAAAAATATACAAGAGTGATTATAAGATAATAATTATCTGAAATGATATAAAGATACCAAATATAACAGAAATAGAAATAAAAAATAATATATCAGAAAATATAGAAAATGATTTATTATATTGAAATATATGAAAATCATCTCAGTTAACTAATACAATATTCAAGAAAGAATATATTAAGCTAATAGTAGACAATATATTTTTAAACAAGATAATTAATCTAAAACTAGTAAAAAATGTATTTTTGTATAGGTTAATATTAACAAAAATATCAAAATTAGGTAATTTTATATTTCAAAGAGAATTACATAGAAATATAGAAGAAACAGAAAAAATAGCTCTAAGAACTTTTATGGATTATATAGATTTTTCAATTCAAGAAAAAATAATATACAAGATAGAACTTTATGATTTCAAAAAAGAAAAGATTATTTTAAATAAATATAAATACTTTTTTAGTGATAATTGAATAAGAAATAGTTTAAGTAATTTTAATTTAGACAAAAATATACTCATAGAAAATTTGATTTTTATCAAACTTAACTATAACAATTATTTAATTAATTGATGATTGAATTGAATTTTTGAATTTAGTTTTATTGCTACTAAAAATGATACTAAAATTTATATACATATTTCAAAAGAAACAGAAAGACAAGAAATAAACAAAGAAATGAATAAACTTCAAAAAGTTCCATGAAAAGCTAAGAGATACTTAGTTATAAATAATATAGATAAATTAAACTTGAAGAAATATATTTATGATGATGTAGAGTTGATTGGTGCCGGAGAGTTAATAAAAAAATCCCTTTAGGGATTTTTTTTAAGCAGAAAATTTTACTCATGTAGGATCAATTGCTTTTATAATATTTTCAATAATACTTGCTTCAGTTATTCAAATTTTATTTAATTCCTTAATCATATTAGCTTTTGTATTAATAGGACTAATATCAATAGAACTAATATCAGCTTTTTGTTTATCAGTTAGATTTACATTATTTAACGTAACAGGTAAAGAATTACTTCAATTTTTTATATTCAAATTAATAGTTTGATTTGCAGTTGTTCAAATATCTTGATTTTTTTGATTTTCTCTTTTAAGTTTATCTAAATCATTTGCTGTATTTTTTGATCAAGTTGAATCAGTTCATTTGATTAATCAACCTCCAGATTGGCTATTATACTTAGTATCTGCTATTCAATCAAGTATAATATGTCATTTTGCAATTGAATCTCTATCTCAAAATTTGATATTTTTAGCAGCTTCTTCATTTCATCATTTTTTTAGCATTTCTTGTAATAATTCAACATAATTTTTATTATTAGCAAGACTTTGTATATCTTTTCATTCATCATATGCCTTTTTATAATCATCCCAAACAGATGAATCATTTAAATTAGATTTTTGTAATCTTTGTAATGCATTTATAGATTTATTTGATAAATCTATACTTCAATTTTGTCAAAATAATTCATGTTTTTTCATAAAATCAGTTCATCTTTCCCTAGCTTTAGTTTCAAAATAACTTGAAGCACTAGAACCAATTTGACCTAAACTTGTCATACTTTGCCCACCAAATATAGGAGCATATTGTGGAGCTTTTGTAACAAGTCATCAAACTTGTGTACCAAATGCATGAAGTGGTTCAACAATAGCTTTTGTCATTTCATTTGATCTAAGTGCAGCCATAACTGCTCACCATAATACTACTATACCAAATATCTTCATAATAAGAGTTCCTATAACTCATAATGTATTATTTCATACTTCTTTAACAAATCATGTTATATTTTGAGGATTTGCTGGTGATCATATAACAGATAAAGAAAAACCTCATTCTCATTTAGTATCTCATCATATAATTATTTTACTTCATTTATCTCATTCTTCTTTTATTACTACATTATCAACATCTTTAGTTGAACTATTACCTCATGTTATTCAATTTCAAACAATAAACATAAATAATAATCAAAAAGTCAAAGCAAGCATAGTATAAACTGGAACCATTGCAAGTGATATAAATTGTTTAACATTAAATTTATCAAAAAATTCTCATCAACCACTTGTTTTATCAAAAAAATACATCAATCAAAATACTGGTGAAATCATTATATATATCCATATATATATTCATCTAACCATTAAAACTAATCATAATGCTACCATTAAAACTGAATATACTATAACAAATAAAACATCAAAAAGTAATTTAACAACTAAATCTCACATAGTTTTTATAGCACTTAAATCAGTATAATTCAATTTTGATAAATTTTCTAATCATAATACTCAATAGGTATATGTAGCTAATATACCAAAAATAGAATCTGATGATTTTCAAGAATTAAGTACTACATCTAATTTAACCTTATCTCATTCACAATTAAAAAATCATTTATCAGGCTCTTTTGCACTAGTATTTGTTGTATTTTCACTTTTTCAAGTAGATTTTAAATTTAATGTACAATCTTTTGGTATTTCTACTGTTGATAAAGAAGTTTTAAAAGTAGAAAAAGTCTCAAATGGAAGATTTAGTGCAGATATAGTTAATACAGCAGAAATTGAAAGTATAAATTGAATCAAAAACCATGAAAATGGTACAATAAGTATACCTACTATAAACTTAGGTAATGCCTGTTTAAGCGCATATTTTTCTTGTCATTTTCATATGATATTCATAAATGCAATCCATATAAGAATAAATGCAAATATTAGATATACTACATTTGAAACAAGAATCCATATAGATTTAAAATATGAATTTAATCAAAATAAACTACCATTTATCCATTCAGGTGATAAAAATACTGTTGATAAATAAGTAAGTAATGACAAAAAAACAGCTAAAGTAGTTCAAATCCAAGTTATAGCACTTGAAGCAGTTTGTTTAGCTTTATCAAGTGTAACTTTATCACTAGCTGCATCTGCAAACACACTATCACTAAGTATAAAAAACAATAAAAATCATCCTATTATCCATAGAATATTTTTTTTATTGCTAGAAATCTTATCTAAAAGTTTAGAAAACATAACTTATATTGTTAAACTTAAATATAGTTTTTATCTATTTAAAGGCAAAAAACTTTAACTAAATAAATCATATCATAAATTATTTTTTCTTGCAAGATTTTAAATACAAAAAAACTCTAGAATATAATCTAGAGTTTCTTTTTAAGTAATTCATTAAAAATTTTTGGATTTCAAGCTCATTTTGAAGCTTTCATACATTGTCATACAAAGAATCAAAATATATTTTCATTTCAAGATTTATAATCTGCAACTTGAGTTGCATGATCAAGTAATACTTGATCAACTATTGCTTCTAAAGCTCAAGTATCATTTTTTTGTCTTAAGTTATTTTCGTCAATTATTATATCAGCTTCTCAACCATTAGTAAATAATTCTTCTATAACTTGTTTACTATTTGTACTTGATAATTCATCATGATTTACTAGATCTATAACTTTTGCTAACTCTTTTATATCAAATCTTAAGTCACTTATATTTTTAATAGTTTCACTTTCATTCATCATTGCAAGTAAAACAGTAGTTATATATGAACATGATTTTTTAGCATCTCAAGTCAATTCTACCAAATTATCAAAATATTCACTTAATTCCTTATCAAAAGTTAATATTCTAGCATCATCATCACTTAATTTATAAACTCATAAATATTTAATTCTTTTTTCAATTGGTAATTCAGGAATTAATTTTCTGGCATTATCTATAAATTCATCGCTTAAAATAATTGGTAATAAATCAGGTTCTGGAAAATATCTATAATCCATAGCATCTTCCTTACTTCTAAGAGTAGTTGAATTTCAAATATCATCATTCCATCATCTAGTTTCTTGATCAATAGTTCATCATGATTCTAGTACTTTTATTTGTCTTTTTACTTCATGATCTATAACTCTACCAATCGCCATAAATGAATTTACGTTTTTTGTTTCAGTTCTAGATCAAAGCTTTAAACTTCACTCTGGTGCAACAGAAATATTTACATCACATCTTAATTGTCATTTTTCCATATCAGCATCACTTACTCCTCATGCTCTCATAAGTTTTTGAAGTTCTCTTAAAAATTCCATAACTTCATCTCTATCATGAAAAACTGGATCAGTTACTATTTCCATAAGTGGACTTCAAGCTCTGTTAAAATCAAGAAGAGTTTTTCAACCTGCATGAATAAGTTTTCAAGCATCATTTTCTAAATGCATATGATGAATTGCAAAAGTTCTCTCAATTCAGTTAACTAAAGTTTTTACAAAACCTTTTCAAACAATTGGTTCATACATTTGAGTAATTTGATATGCTGTTGGATTATCTGGGTAAAAATAAGTTTTTCTATCAAATCTAGATTTTTTATTTACCTCACAGTTCATCATAAGACCTCAAATAAGTCATAACCTAACAACTTCTTTGTTCAAGTTAGGTAACATACCTGGAAATCACATACAAATAGGACAAACATTCATATTTGGTTCTGAAGCTAATGCAACTGCATTTTTACAAGAACAAAACATTTTTGTTTCTGATTTAATTCTTACATGTATCTCAAGTCATATAGTTGGAATATATTTTGTCATTATCTATTTATTTTAAATGTTATTTAATTAATATATTTATATCTAATTATCTAGATTTTTCAACAATTTTTTTTAATTTTATTTGCATTAAAATTTTAATATGCTAAAATATATTCATAAAATAGTTTAAAATAAAAGCCTTATAAAAATATTTTAAACTTTTTTAAATTTATATAATAATAAGTGAACTATGGAAATACAAGTAAAAATACATGTAAATACAGATGAAACTAAAAATGTTACTGAAAGATTAGTAAAACATAATATAGAAAACAAACTAGATAATTACTTAAAAAAATTTACTACAAAAGAAAATGCTGAATGATTAATTGATGTAAAAGTTGAAAAAAATAAAAAAGATTTATTTGATTGAGTAGTATCTGCCATACTTGATGGTGAAAAATTTAGATATTCTAGAGAAGATTATAAGAATTTAGATGACTTAATTAATCACTTATTTGATAATTTCAAATTAGAATTATCTGATAGATAATCAAAAGAGAAGCCTACGGCTTCTCTTTTATTTTACAATTTTTCCCAATATATAATCCATAATTAAAACTCCAGAATCTGTCAATATTATCTTATCATCTATTTTTTCCAATAAATTATTTTCTAAAAAATAATTTATTTCTTTTTTGTCTAATTTTTCAACTAAAAAATTATCTATTCAAGAAGTTCTTAGAGAAAACATAAGATTCTCTAAAAATAAATCATCTTCTTTTAATTTTTCACTTAATATATTTTTTTTATTATAATAATCAATAAAGTTTTCACTATTTGAAAAACGAATATTATCTAAAAATCAAAAAGCTCCTAGTCAAAAAGCTAGTGATTCTTTATGTGTCCAATATCAAAAATTATGTTTACATTCAAATCAAGGTTTAGAATAATTTGAGATTTCATATCTAGAAAACCCTCTAGAATTTAAGTATGATTTTATTTCTGTATATTCAGTTAAATAATATTCTTCTTTTAATCATAAATTAGCCCAATTATTTGGATAAACTATATTTTCAAATTTAGAATCTAAATCATCTGGAACATCATAATATTCTTCCAACATATAGATAGATATATGTGTAATAAAATCATAATTATCTAGTAAAAATCATATATTTTTTACTGTTTCTCACTTTTTTACATATGGAAGTCAAATAATAAAATCTATAGAAAAATTATTAAATCATACTTTTTTTACTACATCAAGTGCATTCATTATGTCTCATTTTCAGGCTCTTCAGATTTCACAAAGTGTCTTTTCATTCAAAGTTTGAACTCACATACTTATCCTATTTATTCATAGATTTTTACATCAAACCAGATTTTCAATAGTTACATTTTCAGGTGTTGTTTCTATACTTATTTCTATATTTTCATTAAAAATATATTTATTTTTAAGAGTTTCAAATATTTTTTTAAATTGAAAAATACTCAAAGTTCATGGTGTTCATCATCAAAAATATATAGTATCTAAAACTAAATCTTTTTCATTATTAGACAATATTTCTTCACATAAAAAATCTACATAAGTTTGAATTTGTAATTTTTTAATTCAAGAAAAAGATGCAAATCTACAATATTTACATTTACTAGTGCAAAAAGGAATATGTATATAACAATTTACATTTTTCATTTTAAACTTTTTTAAAATTAGACCGGTCTAAAATAGACCGGTCTAATAAAAAATATTTTTAATCACAATTAACTCAAAGACTTGCAAAAGTTAATATCTTATTTGCTTTACAAATTATAGTCTCTTTAAAACGAGCAAACATTGCTTCATCCACAACTGTTGAATCTAAAAGTAATGATATATTTTTATCATATATATTTTTTACTCATTTATCAAAACTTCAAATTTCATATTCTTCATTATAAAAATCTCATAAGATAACAGTATAATCCGGGTCTATTTTTTGTTGTAATTTTTCAGATTCAAGAGATAATAATGCAGGTAATTGATATGGAAAATATCATAAATAAGCTGTTGCTCATGCATCACTATAAAGATATGAAATAAAAGCTTCTGCTAATGAAATATCACTTGTATCTTTATTTATAGTAAAATAGTTATAATCAGCCAATGTTTTTCAACCACCTGAAAAATAATGAGGAAATGGTGTTGCTTGCAACATAGTTTTACTAAATCAACTTTCTTTTATATTTTTTATCATACTTGGATATCAAACAACCATAAGCACTTCTCATCTAGAAAATAGATGTATAGCATCTTTTTTTGTATTTTTTAATTCTTGAAATCTAGAATTAAATCAATTATATCAAGTAGTATCTCAGTAAAGTAAATATGATGATAATCAAGCTTTTAAAACATTATTATTTAAATTTCAAACTCAAGATACTCATCATTCTAGCATAAAAAATTGAGTAATTATATCTTCTGATTTATAAACTGTTGATCAATTTCAAATTCAAATTGGAATTAAATCAGTATATTTTGTACTTAAATCTGAAATGATATTATTTAGACTTGATAGATTTTTTAAGTCACTATTTTTAGCATATCTTCTATTATAAAAAACTCAAAGTGTTTCATATCAAACAGGTAAACCTATTAAATATTCTTTTGTTCAAGTATCGTCTGAAAAAGTAGAAATTAAATCATCACTAAAAAATCATTTATATCTTTTTCTAAAATCATTTGGATTAGCAATTGCAGGATTAATTACTAATGATTGATTTGAAAATACTGAATTTTTTTCATTATTGTTTAGCATAAAAATATCTGGTCATTTTCAAGAAGTTATAGCAGAAATCATAGTATAAGTATAATCTTCATATGATGGAAAATTTTCTATAACAATATCTTTATTTTTAAATTCTGGATAAACTTTTTTAAAACTATCGACATATTCAAAAGAATTATCCATTGGATAACCAAAAGTCCAAATTTTAAAAGTATTTCAATTAGTTCATGTTTTAGTAACTGTATTATTTTTATTAGTAATAGTAACTAATAAAAATATAAAAGAAAGTAAAATAAGGCCTCCTATAACTCAAAAAATTAGTTTATTTTTGTTTAATTCCATTTTAAATTAAATATTAGATAATAAATGAAGATGTATATGCATAACTTCTTGTCATCACTTTTTTCAAACATTGAAATGCAATTTATATCACTCTGATATTCATAAATCATTTGCAACTTTTTTAGCAACAAAAAACATATCTGCAATTAACTGTGTATCTTCTGGTTCTAAATCGTTGATTGTTTCAATTTCTTTTTTGGGGATTATAAGTAGATGTGTTTTTGCTTCTGGATTTATATCTTTTATAACTATTATAGTTTCATTTTCAAAAACAATATCACTTGGTATTTCCCTATTTATAATTTTTGTAAAAATTGAGCTCATATATTAATAACTTACTTCATTAAAATAAAAATAATTCTCATTAAAATTAACATTTGTAGAACTTGTATCCATAAAAATAATTATAATATATCATAAAATTGATAAAATAATTAAAAATATTAATAATAGTTTTGTAACTTTTTCAATATAATTTGAAAAAGCTTTAAATTTATATGAATGAATTTTAGCAACTATAAAAAATCACCAGATTAATACTAATAAAATAGTATATAATCACAAATAAATTAGAGTCATAAATTAATTTTAATTAATAATTAACATTAAAAATATTATAACTCATATTTTTTATTTGCAAATTTTAAAATAGTTTGGTATAATAATATAAATAAAGTTTAAAAATTAAAAATAAAAATATGGCAGTAATTAATTACATGTGAAAAGATTTTAGTGTAAGTGATGAAATGCAAGCACAATACAATGAACTTGTAAAACTAATACTTGAAACTGAGTCAATGGATGATGATGAAAAACAATATTGGTTTGATATTATGCCGTCGATGACTGATGATCAAATTGATAGATTATTTAATATTCTTGATACTGAAAAGAAAAAGTTAGATGCTTTGGAAGATAAATATCAAAATGAAATTAAAAAATTAAATGAAAAACATCTAATAGAATGGCAAGAATTTCAATTAAAAGATTCTAAACAAAAAATTAAAACAGCTCAAGATTCTGATAAAGAAGATGATGCTGATGATGTATTAAAAATGTTAAATGATTTATAAAAAAACTCTGCAAAGCAGAGTTTTTTTAGTAAGATTTAAAAATCACTTTCATGTTCAATATCATTCATAACTTCATCAAGATGAAGTTCAGAGACATCAATATTTTCATCATATGGATTAAAATATTGATTTGCAATATCTTCTTCAGTAGATTGACCATGTATCTTTCTATATTGTTTTCAAGCAGGAATAAGTCTACCAATAATAACATTTTCTTTCATTTCTTTAAATTTATCAATTTTACCTGAAACTGATCATTCAACAAGTACCCTAACAGTTTCTTGAAATGATGCAGCAGATAACCAAGATTCAGTATAAAGTGAAATTTTAGTTATACCTAAAAGTAATCTTTCCGCTATACCTGGTTTTTTACCTTCTTTAATTAATTTTGTATTTTCAGCTTTAAATTTAATTATATCAACTATATCTCATGGAAAAAATTCAGTATCTCATTTTGAAGTAACTCTTACTCTAGAGAACATTTGTCTAACAATTAACTCAATATGTTTAGAATTAACTGTTTGTCATTGAGATGAATAAATTGCCTTGATTTCATCAACTATATATTGTTGAGTATGTAAAATTCAAGCAATATCTTTTAATTTTTGTAAATTTAAAGAACCTTCAGTTATTTTTTGTCATTTTGATACTTTTTGACCATCTTTAACTAATAATCTTCTACCTAAATCAAAGCTATATTCATATACTCTTGTTTCTAAATCTCTAACAATAATAACTCATTCTTCTATTTTTTTAACTTCTCAAGAAAATAAAGAAACTATTTTTTGTTTATCTATATTTGATTTAGCAAGTATTTGTTTAGTTTTAATTATTTGACCAACTTTAACAACAACATCAAAATTATCTTCATAATAATATTCTTCATTATATAAATCTTCTGCTATTACTCTAACAATAATATTAGAATTAACTTGCTCAATTTGAACTATTCAGTCAATATCAGAAATTTCAGCAGAAACTTTTGGTGATCTTGCTTCAAACAATTCTTCTACTCTTGATAAACCTTGTGCCATATCTCAACCTTCTTTTGCTACTCATCATGAATGGAAAGTTCTCATAGTCAATTGAGTACCAGGTTCTCAAATAGATTGTGCAGCAATTACTCAAACTGGAGTTCAAATTTCAACTTCTTTATTTAGACCTAAATCTAAACCATAACAAGCTTTACAAACTCAACCTTCTGTTTCACAAGTAAGAACTGATCTAATATCGACTTTATTAATATTGTTAGAATTTATTATTAACAAAGTTTTAGTATCTACTATTTTTCAAGCAGGAACTAATACTTTACCATTTTCATCAAGAATATCACGAGCTAGTGTATGAGAATAAATTCTATCTTCAAATTTTTCTTCAAAATTTCATGATTTTTCTCATCTAATAAATGTTTTACAATGTACTGTATTACAATCATCTTCTTTAATAAGAATATTTTGACTTGAATCAACGAGTCTTCTAGTTAAGTAACCAGATTGAGCAGTTTTTAACGCAGTATCTGATTTACCTTTTCTTCAACCATGAGTTGCAATAAAATATTCTAGAGTAGAAAATCATTCTTTTAAAGTAGATTTTATTGGAAGTTCAATTGTTTTACCTGTAGTAGATGCAACAAGTCATTTCATTCAACATAATTGTGTAATATTTCACCGATTTCATCTTGCTCAAGAATCAATAAAGTTAAATATATGATTACTTGGTAAAAATAATTCTTTTAATTCAGTTTCAATAACTTTTTTAACATCAGCCCAAATTTTAATAGATTGATTATATTTTTCATCCTCAGTTAAAAATCATAGCCACCATTTTTTTTGAATATATTTTACTTTTTCTCAAGCAATAGATAGTAATTCTTTTTTATTTTCAGGAGTAATCATATCATCTTTTGATATTGATAATCATGAAATAGTTGAATATTTATATCAAAAATTTTTAATATTATCTACAAATTGTGCAGTAATTTCAGCTCATAATTCTTCAAATGATCTAGCAAGAATTTTTTTAATTGCTCATTTTTTAAGAGTTTCATTAATAAAACCTAACCCATCTGGAACTATTTCATTAAATAGTAATCTACCGTAATTAGTATCAACAAATTTTCAATCAATTCTAACTTTAATTTTTGATTTTATTCATAAAACTCATGCTTCATAAGCAAGTCATACATCATTTATATTTGAAAAAATTTTTCATTCTCATAAACCTCATTCTTGTATAGCTGTAACATAATAATTTCATAAAATCATATCTTGACCTGGTGCAACTATTGGTTCTCAACTAGATGGAGCAAGTAAATTTTTAGAAGTAACCATTAAATCACGAGCTTCTCTTTGAGCTTGTTCAGTAATAGGTAAATGTATTGCCATTTGATCTCAATCAAAATCCGCATTAAAAGCAGTACAAGTTAAAGGATGTAATTGAATAGCTTTTCATTCTATTAAAACTGGTCTAAATGCTTGAATTGAAAGTCTATGTAAAGTTGGGGCTCTATTCATTAAAACATATTTTCACTCAATAACTTCATCAAGTGCATCCCAAACTTCTTTTCAAGATTTTTCTATAAATTTTTCAGCATGTTTTATATTATACACTAACCCTTCTTCAATTAATTTTCAAATAACAAAAGGTTTAAATAATATTAAAGCCATTGTTTTTGGAATACCACACTCATCAATTTTTAATGAAGGTCAAACAACAATTACAGATCTAGCAGAATAATCAACTCTCTTCCCTAGTAAGTTTTGTCTAAAACGACCTTGTTTACCTTTCAAAATTTCAGTTAATGATTTTAATTTCTTTTTATTAGCAGTAACAAATCATGATCTATTAGTTCTAGTTTCTCAAGTAAGTAGCATATCAACTGATTCTTGAAGCATTCTTTTTTCATTTTTCAGAATTACATCAGGTGCTCATAATTCAATTAATTTTTTAAGTCTGTTATTTCTATTTATAACTCTTCTATATAAATCATTTAAGTCACTACTAGCAAATCTTCAACCATCTAATTGAATCATTGGTCTTAAATCTGGTGGTATAATTGGTAGTGCCTCCAAGATAAACCATTCAGGTCTTTGTCATGATTTAAGTAAACTAGATGCTAATTTAATTTTTTGAAGGATTTTCTTTTGTTTAATTTGAGTAGAGTTTTTTAATTCAATATCTTGTTCTTCAATAAACTTCAATAAATCTATTCTTTCAAGTAAAATCTTTAAATATTCAGCTCAAGTACCTCATTTAAAAACATGTGGAAATTTTGCATCTAAAATTCTATATTCTAATTCTCAAATAATTGCTCAAACTTGTAAAGATTTTAATCAATCTCTTAAATCTTCAAATTCTTGTGTTAGTTCATCAACTTTTGACATTAAAATAGTCTCTTCAACTTTATATTTTTTTTCATTTAATTCTCAAGATTCTTTTCTAGCTTTTAGATCTCATATTTGTCTTTGTAACTCTTTTTGCATTTCTGCTTTTGAAACTTTGTATTTTTCTTCTAATTCTTTATTTACTTCAATTAGTTTATCCTCATAAACATCAATAATAATATAAGAAGCAAAATATACTACTTGTTCTAATTTTTTTACAGGTAAATCAAGCAATAAACCGATTCTACCTGGAACTGATTTAAGATACCAAGTATGAGCTACTGGTGCATATAAATCAATATGTGCCATTCTTTCTCTTCTAGCAGAAGATTTTGTAACTTCAACTCAACATCTTTCACAAACTATACCTTTGTATCTTATTCTTTTATATTTTCAACAAGCACATTCATAGTTTTTTCTAGGCCCAAATATTTGTTCACAAAATAAACCTCATCTTTCTGGTCTTTGTGTTCTATAATTTATTGTTTCACTAATCAAAACTTTACCATGTGATAAAGATCTAATTCTTTCAGGACTAGCAATTCATAAAGATATTCAAGCAAGATTATCCAAGTTTTTTCACTCAGTAATATCTTTTTTACCTATATTTTTTGCTATTTCTGAAAAGTCAGTGATTTTGTCATTTAGAAAATTATCTAAAGATTTATCAAACATTATGATTATAATTAGAGATTAAAAATTTTAAGAGAAAAATAATTATTTTTCTTTTTTATTTTCACTTTTTCATTCATATACCATTTTTTGAATTCTTATAATTTCATTATATCTTCTCATTGATTCTTCCTCTTTATCTAATAATTCTTCTTTATCTAATAAATCAAGATCTAATCAAATAGATTGTAATTCTTTTAATAGTACATTAAATGATTCTGGAATATTTGGTTTTTTAATTTGAGTATTTTTAACAATAGCCTCATAAGCTTGTGTTCTACCTGCAACATCATCAGATTTGATTGTAATCATTTCTTGTAGTATATTACTAGCCGCATATGCTTCAAGAGCCCAAACTTCCATTTCTCAAAATCTTTGACCTCAATTTTGAGCTTTACCTCAAAGTGGTTGTTGTGTAACCATAGAATAAGGTCCAACAGATCTAGCATGTATTTTTTCTTCAACTAAATGATGTAATTTAAGCATATATTTTATTCAAACCATAGTTCTTTCTTTAAATGCTTCTCATGTTTCACCATCAAATAATTGGACTTTTCAATCAGAATTCATTCATGCTTTTTCCATCAATTCAGTAACTTGATCAACACTTATACCATTTAATATAGGAGTTGCAACAGTAATTCACATTTTTTTAGCAGCCATACCTATATGAGATTCTAAAACTTGTCATATATTCATACGAGATACTACTCATAATGGATTAAGAATAATATCAACAGGAGTACCATCAGCCATAAATGGCATATCTTCAACTGGAACTACTCTTGAAACAATTCATTTATTACCATGTCTTCAAGCCATTTTATCTCAAACTTCAATTTTTCTTGTTTGAGCTACAAAAACTTTTACTTGTTTAAATACTCAAGTTGGCAGATTATCACCATTTTCTCTTTTTAAAATATGAACTTGTAATACTTTTCAGCCTTGTCAAGATGGTAATCTAAGTGAACTATCTTTAACATCTTTTGATTTATCACCAAAAATTGCTCTAAGAAGTCTTTCTTCAGGAGATAGTTCTTGTTCTCATTTTGGAGTAATTTTTCAAACTAATATATCTCAACCTTCAACATATGCTCATGTTCTAATAACTCAATCTACATCTAAATCTTTTAATTTAGAACTAGAAACATTAGGAATATCATCAGTAGTTTGTTCTGGTCCAAGTTTAGTTTCTCTAACATCAAGTGTAAATTCTTTAATATGTATTGATGTAAAATAATCATCTTCTACTACTTTACTTGAAATAATAATAGCATCTTCATAATTATAACCCTTCCATGGCATATATGCAACAGTTAAGTTTCTTCATATAGCTAATTCTCAATTATCAATAGCATGACCATCACATAATACATCTCATTTTTTAATTGCTTGTCCATGTGAAACAACTGGTTTTTGATGAACAATCATATCATGATTTGATCTTTTAAATGTAATTAATTCATATAGTTTTTTATTACCATTTTTATACAAAACAGTTATATGTTTAGCATCAACTCAAATAATTTCTCAATCATCTTCAGCTAAAATAACATATCATGAACCTTCTCAAACAACTCTTTCCATACCTGTTCATACAATTGGAGCTTGTGGTCTAATTAACGGAACAGCTTGTCTCATCATATTAGATCACATTTCTGCTCTTGTAGCATCATCATGTTCTAAAAATGGTAAAAGTGAAGTTTCTATTGACATTGTTTGTTTTGGAGAAACATCAATATGAGTAATTTCACTAATATATGAAATAGTTGGTTCATTACCAGCTCTTGAAGAAATTCTTGTTGTTAAAAAATTTCAATAAATATCAGTTGGAGTACCTGCTTCAGCAATATTTAATACTCTTTCTTGATGTGCATCAAAATAATCATATTTATTACCTAAAAATCATCTAACCTCTATTTTATCAGAACTAACTTTATCTTTAATTAATTTTGCAAGTTCTTCTGTAATAATTGTCTTATCATTAACTATAATTTTACCATCGTCACCTAATATATTTCATAAAGCAATTCTGTTTACAGCTGATTTTCAATCATTTGAAACAAAATGTTCTATAACTTTAAAAGGAGTAAGAATAAAACCATATTTATCTACTTTTGCATATGATGCAAAATGAAGTACAAGTCATATATTTGGTCATTCAGGTGTAGCAATTGGACATATTCTACCGTATTGAGTAGGATGAACATCTCTAACTTCAAAAGATGCTCTCTCTCTAGTTAATCAACCAGGTCAAAGAGCAGAAATTCTTCTTTTATGTCATAATTCAGAAAGAGGATTTGATTGATCCATAAATTGTGACAATTGAGATGAACCAAAAAATTCTTTCAATATAGCAACAATAGGTCTAGAGTTAATAAAAGTACCTGGAGTAGCATCATCAAGTTCAACTATAGTCATTCTATCTTTTGTAATTCTTTCCATTCTAGCTATACCAACCTTGATTTTATCCATTACTAATTCTCAAACTGATCTAACTCTTCTATTTTCTAAATGGTCAATATCATCAATATTATGTTCCTTTGATCAGTAAACTAAATTTAAATAATATTTTAATGAAATAAGTAAATCATTAATATTTAAAAATTTACCATTTTCATCAGTATATTTAGTTTTAACACCTAGTTTAAAATTCATTTTCATTCTAGCAATTTCTCATAAATCAAATCTTTTTTCATCAAAAAATGTTACTTGAAATAATTCTTCAACTCTTTCATCTGTAGCTAAATCTCCTGGTCTAAGTAATTTATAAATTATGTGTAGTGCTTCTAATCTATTTGTTGTTTTATCTTTCTCTAAAGTTGGAGCAATATTATTAGTAATTATATCATCTCACATATCAGAAAAAGCACCTAAAATTTCAGCATTTGATTCCATACCAAAAGCTCTAAGTATAACAGAAATAGGTAATTTTCTTTTTTTATCTATTTTTACATTTATTATTCATCTTTTTTCAATATCAATCTCAAACCAAGATCATTTTGCTGGAATAACTTTTAGAGAATATCATTCTTCTCATAGAGTAAAAAATACTCAAGTACTTCTAACAATTTGGTTTACAATAACTCTTTCAATTCAGTTTATAATAAAAGTTGCCATGTTTGTCATAAGAGGTATTCCTCACATATAAACATCTTGTTCTTTTATTTCTCAAGTTTCCTTATTGAGCATTTCAAATCTAACCTTAAGAGGAGCCTCATAATTTAGATTTTTTCTAGTACATGTAACTGGATCATATTTTGGTTCTTCTAAAGCAAAACCTTTATAATAAATATCTACTTTTTCTCAAGAATGATCTGAGATTGGAAAGCTTTCATTAAAAACCTTATCAATACCATTTTGTAAAAAATCATTGTAAGAATCTAATTGTACTTCTAGCAGCTCTGGAATTCAAACGATTGATCTATCATCAGTAAAATAATGACGACCTTTTATATCGTATAAACTCCCTACTTCTATGTTTTTAGAAGTTTTTTTTGTCATACAAAAATAGAGTTAAAAAAAATAAAATTTAAGAGGATGGAATTACACAATCATTTTATCCTTTTTTTCAAAACATTAAAAATGCCCTACTTTGTCAGAGAAACACAATCAAAAGTAGCGCAATTGGAAAGATTATATGAATTTATAGTTACAAATCAAATGTTTTTAAAATATTTTTTTACATTTATTTTGAAAAAAAATATTTTAAAATAAAATGAAATAAAATATATAATTAATAAATAAAAATGTGAACAGAATTTAGAAAAAAAAATGTAAATATGACAAGTGAAATATATACTGAAGAAGCAATTAAAAAGCCTAATAGTTTTTTTAGGATTATTAAATTATTTTTTTGGATAATTATACTGATTTTGATTTATATATATTATTCATATAGTTCTTTTCAAAGTAAGATAATAGTACAAAATAATTTAATTTTAGAAATAAAATCATGAGATACTTTTAAAAATCTTTGAGATAAAATAGATGAATTAAATAATTTGTACTATAATTATTATATTAAAAAAAATACACCTAATTTTGAATTACAAGTTTGAAGTTATAAAATAAATGCTTGAAGTAATATAGAACAAACAATAGAATCGCTAAAAACACCAATAACCTCAGAAATAAAATTAATAATTTTAGAATGATGGAATATCTATGATATAGATGAATATTTAAATAAAAAATGGTTGATAAATGCATGAGAATATATAGATTATGTAACAAATAGTGAAAAAATAAAAGCTCTTTCAAGTTTCTTTAGTTTTATAGATAATCAAATAACTCTAGAATGATTTTTATACCCAGATACTTATAATGTTGATTCTGCAAATTTCAAAATAAATTCATTTGTAATAAAACAACTTGAAACATTTGAAACAAAAGTTTACAATAATATATTATCAAAATTGGATAATCAGACAATAACTGATCTAATAAATCTAGCTTCAATAGTTGAAAAAGAAGAAAAAAATGATGATGAGAAGCCTAATGTTGCTTGAATTTTAAAGAAAAGACTTAACTCAAATTGGATGATTTGAGCAGATATAACTGTTTGTTATCCACATGAATTAACAAGTGAACAATGCAAGATGGTAATAAGTAAATATATAAATGAAAAATCTGAATATAATACTAGAACTAAGTTTTGATTACCAAAAACACCAATTTGAAATCCTAGTTACGAAACTATAAATGCAACTCTAAATGATAAAAAAACAAGTTATTGGTTCTATTTACATAACACTAAAACATGAAAAATATATTATGCAGAAACAAATCAAGAGCATGAAAATAATAAAAAATATATGTATTAAAAATAGACCACAAATAAGGTCTATTTTTTGATTTCATATAAAAGTATGATAATATGAAAATATATAATAATTTTTTAAATACTAAATGGAACATATAGATACAATAAAATGAGCTGTAGTTTTTACTGATATAAAAAATTTTACACTGAAAACATCTCTTTTAACTCAAATGCAAATTTGAAATTTTTTAAATAAACAAGATGAGATAGTTTTACCTATAATTTCAAAATATTTCTGAAAAATTATAAAAACAATTTGAGACTCTTATATGATTGTTTTTGAAAAAGCAGAAAATGCAGTTATTGCATCAATCGAAATACAAAAAAAATTGCAAGAATACAATTTTAATATAGAATTAAATTTATATAAATTAGAACTTAGAATAAGTATAGACTATTGAGACATAGAAAGAGAAATAAATCTAAATTGAGAAGATTTTTTTTGAGAAACAGTAAATATATCATCTAGATTACAGCATAAAACTCCTGAAAATAAAATTTTTATAACATGAAATGTAAAAACAAATATAGATTATTTAAGAAATATAAATTGTTTATATTTATGAAAAACTAGTTTTAAATGAGTATTATATGAAGTAGATATTTATGAAATACTTTTTGAAGATGAAAAAATAGCAGCTTTTAAAAATTGAGAAATAAAAGAAAAAAATATAAATGATTTTTTATTAACTGATGATTTTAAACAAAGAATTAATGAAATTGATAATACTATATTTAAATTTTCATCTGTTGCAGCAATTTTATGAATTCAACCAATTCCATTTTTAGATGTATATAGTGTATTACCTTTTCATATCTATTTATTAAAAGAAATAGCAAAAAAATATTCTATAGAAATAAATACAACAGAATCTAAAGAAATAATTACTACAGTTATTTGAAGTATATGAAGTAGCTATATATTATCACAAAGCATTGTATGATTATCTAAAATTTGAATGATTTGATTTTGAGGATATATAATGATACCACTAAATTTTGGATTAACTTATGCAATGTGAAAAATACTTAGTATGTATTTCTATCAAAAAAGTCAATGAGTTAAAGCAACAAATTATGAAATTAAGGAACTATTTAAATATAGTATTAATTCCTGAAAAAATATAGCAAAAAAAGATAAAAATCAAATAAAAGAAATATGAAAAAAATATAAAGATTCATTTTTAAAAAAAATAGATAGGTATTATAAAAACACAAAATAAAAATCCACTTTAAGAGGCTGTACCAAAATATCTAAATCCGAATGGATTTAGATATTTTTTTGTGTAAAATGTAAGTAATAGCTTACTAATAAAAGAAATATGTTTAAAGAATATAATCAAGATCAAACATTTTTACTACCACCAAGTTTCAGAGAATATCTATGAGAATCACACTAAGCAATAATTTTAAGTGAAATAATAGATGAATTGAATTTAAATGATTTGTATTTAGAATATTCAAGAGAATGAAGTTGAAGACCAGCATATAACCCAAGAATGGTTTTGAAAGTAAGTTTAGATTGAACTAAAATTTATGCTAATGTGTCAAAAACAAATAATTATGATATTGAATGATTAGATAAAAAAATAAAATAATTATTTGATGAAGCATATAGAATAGATGAATTAGAAGATGAAGTAATTATTTTACTTCAAGCAAAGGAAGCTGATGTGTAGAAAATGTTTTTTGAAATATAAAAATGAATCTTTGATTTGAAAGGTTCTCTTTAAGGTGATTTGAGTGAGTTCAAATTGAGTAGAATTTAATAAGTTTAGCTCATAATATGAAGAAAATCATTAAATTTCAAGCTTCTTAGAAAGATTTTATATTATTTCTTAAAAAATTAAGCGTTTTTAAAAACAAAAAAATATTCAAGCTAATCGCTTGAATATTTTGGTATAGACTCCTTAAGGGGTTTTTATTTTGTATTTTTTTTATTTTATATATAATAAATTTAAATATTTTTTAAAAACATTTTAAATATGAAAACAAAATTTTTTTTGGTATTTTTGTTAATGTTTTTTTCAAAAACATTTGCAGAAGAAAATAGTATTTTAAATCAAGTTACGGATAATTTCGATAAGGGGTGTTATGAATATTCTTGAAAAATCGATGTTGCAAATTTAAAAGATAACTTACTTAATTGAAAATTTCAAACTTATAAGGTAAGTACAAATTCAATACAAGATTTAAGAATCATTCAAAATTGATATCTAATACCTTTTAAAATTTTAAGTAGTGAGAGTAGCTTTATAAATTATAAAAATAATTTTTGAATAAATCAAATAGAATCTAATGATAACAATAGAAATACATATATAACTATTGATACACTTGATAATAATGAAATTATTTATGAGTTAGATAAACTACTTTTGGCAAATACTTTTGATTTCAATTTAAATTATGAATCAAAACAAAACAATATAGAACTTTATATATCAAGTGATTGAAAAGAATATTCTAAAGTTGATAAATCAAACATAAGTGATTTTGATATAAAATATATAAAATTAAAAATAGTTTGTTCAAAAGATATATGTATAAGAGAAAAAATAAAAATCTATGAACTTAATTTTGTAGAAGATAGAAAAATCGTTGTTTTAAATTCTTTTTATGAAAATAATCTAGAATTTTACTCAAAATTTAATTGTACTGATAAAAAATATACAAGTGAAGCAAAATATTATGATAATTACTGAGTAAGTTCTGAAACTCAAATTTTAAATTTAGATTTTGCGAAAAATCCAAATTATAATTTATATAAAATAAAAGATTTTGATAAAGATGGAATAGAAGATTCTTTTGATAATTGTCCAAATAATTATAACCCTGAACAAATTGATAGTGATGCAAGTTGAAAATGAGATGCTTGTAGTGATAAAGATTATGATTATATAATTTGAGAAAAGGATAATTGTCCTACAATTTATAATCCAAAACAGGAAGACCAGGATAAAAATGGTATTTGAGATTTATGTGAAAGTGATGTTGATAAAGATTGAGTATATGATTCAATTGATAACTGTTTAAATATTGCAAACCCAAATCAAGAAGATGATGATAGTGATAGGATTTGAAATGCATGTGATAATTGTAAATTAAAATTCAATATAGATCAAAGTGATGTAGATAAAGATTGAATTTGAGATTTATGTGATCAGAAAGATGATAGATATATAGAATCAAATAAATGATTTTTTATAGGATTACTTATATTTATTACAATTGCTTTTGGTGCAGGTATATTCTTTATAATTAAAAAGTTAAAATAATTTTTAAAAAAACACTATGACTAAATTACTAAATCGTATTGCTCTACTATTATCTATACTTATTTGATTTTGAATTACATTTTTAATTTACTGATTTTTTTGAGGATTTAGATATTTTTGATGAGATGATTCAATTGTATTTATAATGTTTTCAGCATTTGTATGACTTATATTTAAAAAAATATTTTTAAGTGAAAATTTTATAATAGAAAGACTTAATTTCTTTTCAAAACAAATAGAAACTAAAATTTTAGAATCTAAATCAACTTATAGTAAAAAAGACAAGGTAAATTTAGAAGATAAAATAGTCGTAGTTAATAAAACTAAAGATATAACAAATGATTATCTAAATAATGAATATGTAGTTAATGATTATGTTGAAAAAACTGAAAAATCAGAAACAAAAACAAGTTTAAAAACAAACTTAATTCCAAAACAAGAAAAAATAGAAAAAGAATCAATTATAATGAAAAATATAGCTGAGTTTTTTTCTACAAATTTACTTGCAAAAATTGGTTCTATACTGGTTTTTCTATGAGTATTATTTCTTTTAAGTTTAATTTTTACAGCACTTCCTTCACTTGGAAAAATAATTTTAGGTTTCATTATATGATTTGGTATTTATTTCACTTGAGTTATAATTGATAGTAAATGATTAAAATGAGAATCTAGAATCCTTCTTGGAACTTGAATACTTATAAATTTTTTAGTTATACTTGGTGGTAAATTTGTACTTGAATGAAATGTAAATTCTACTGAATTTTTCTCTACTTGAATTACATTTTTCTTTTTAATCTTAAATACAATTTTTTGTGTTGTAACTTCTCTTGTGTACAAATCAAGAACTATGCTTTTGTTTTCATTTATATTTGCTTATTTAAACCCATTTTTAATTTGAGAAAGTTCTACAACTCCTTATACATTGGTTTGATATTCTGCTATAGTTTCAATTTGAGCACTTATAATTTGAAATAAAGAAAATAGTAATTTCTTAAAAATGTCAGCATTTATACTTTGAAATATATTATTTATACTTGCTCCATTTGATAATGAAATGTGATGGATAATTAAATTTGTAGCATCTGCAATCTTAAGTTTATGAGTTCTTTATAATTTATATAAAGATAATTACAAAAATATAAATAGTGTTTTTATTACTTCTTTTATATTTTTAATCCTAGAATTAATTTCAGGAAGTGATAATTGATTAATAAATAATAATCTGAGTTTTGTTACTTATCTGATTTCTATACTTGTGTTTTTCTTTGTTTGAATAACTTTGTTTTTGAAAAATGCAATTAAAAACTTATTATCAATTATAATATTTCCTATATTAATAATACTTTGATTACTTTTTGTTTGAGATTTACACTTTATAGAAATAAGTTTATGAACTGTAATAATTGCATATTTGATTTGATTTAGTCTTATTTCAAGCCCTAATAACAATGATGTAAAAATTGGAAATTGAATAAAATATTTATTTTTTGCTATATTAGCAATATTTATTTTTATAGTTAATAGTTACTTAAGTTTCAGTTTAACAGATATAAATTTTGTTTCTTTTATAACTGTTTTGATAGTTAGTTTTGTATTTATGATAAGTTCATACATATTTTCAAATAAAAATAATTTATCATATTTATACACAATTTGAACAATTTGAACTGTGTTTATACTACTTCCTGTTGTAAATCTAGATTTAGCTATTTCAGCAAGATCAGCATTTGATTTAAGTTATGTACAAGATAAATTTGTAAATTTAATAAAACCTTTTTGTATAGTAGCTATTTCATTATTTGGAATACTAAATACTTTTTGGCCATTTATAAATAAATCCCTGATAAAAGAAAAAACAAACATAAGAAATCTTGTTATCTGACTTATAGTTTGAGCATTGTTTTTATGAGGAGAATTATATAGATACTGATTAGATTACTTCCCTTGAGTAAGTTTAGGACTTGCATTTGCATGACTTGCAATTTTTTACTTCATACTTTCATTTATATTTATCTGAAATATATGATTTGAAAATATTAAAAAAGAAGACTCTTACAAGAATAGTTTATATGGATATTTATTTATATCTATGTCTATTTTTTCAATTGCTATCGCACTTATTTTTTCAAAAAGTCCTGAAGTTATATCTCTTATTTGGTTATTTGAAGCGACAATTTTATTTTACTTCTTTGGTAAAACTAAAGAAACAAAGATATTTAATGCAGCAATTATACTTTTTATAATCTGAATAGTTAAACTTCTAGAATTAGAAAATTATGTAGAAAGATGAGATTTTATGTTCTTGGTACCAATTGCACTGATAATCATATCTTTTGTATTAAATATAAGATATATAGACTTTCTTGAAAATAGTTTCAGAAAAAATATTCATGATATCATTCATATAATCTGAATGCTTACTGTAGCAACTCTAATAGTAAAAATAGTACCTCAAACAAATCATGGTTGGTCAACTCTATGAATTGCAAGTTTTGTAGGTATTTCTGGACTTATTTACAATGAATTTAAATCTCAATTATTAAAAATATTTTTTGTAGTATTATTGTTATTTTTTACACTTGAACAAATAAGTAGTTTTGATTATATATCATTTAGATTACAAGAAGATAATTTAAGACATCTTATTTCCCTACAATATTTATCTACAGCAATAATAACTGCAATTGTAGTTTACTGGAATAAATTTAACAATATATCAATATACAATAAAACATTAAATGGTATAACTTTAGTATATTTACTTATAATTATATCAACATATATTTATGATATATTCAACAACACTTTTGCTATAACAATTTTCTGGTGAATAATCTCTATTTATCTACTTATAAGATGAATAAGTAGCGATAAGATAAAACTTAGAACTATTTGATTGTACTTACTTACACTTGTATTATTAAAAATATTTTTATACGATATATGGTATTGATTAGACAATGCAGTAAGTAGAGTTATAGTGTTTATCATACTTTGAATCTTACTTATATTTGTTTCAACTAGATATAGTAAGAAATACTGAAATAACTTAGTTTGAGAATTTAATCTAAATAACTTAAATTCAGATATTAAGGAGGAAAAACCTAAAGCACAAACAAATATAAAAAAAGAAATGAGTAATGAAGAAATAACTTCTCAAATTAAAAAAGTAGATTTAAAATGAGTAAATTGAGCAAGTTTTAAGATAAATTGAAAGATAGCTTTTTCTACAAAAAGTAAAAATATACTTCAAATAATAGTTTATGTTTTAAATAAGACATGATTAAATCAATTTGAAGCCAATGAATTAAAACCATTTTATGATTTTATAAATTCTCACTATATAAGTGATTTAAGTACTCGTGATTTAACTACTGTACAAAATGCTTTCAAAACTTTTGTTGAAGCAGGTTGAGAAGTAATACTAAAAAAAAACTAGGCAATGTGATATGAACCCCAAAAAGTAGAATGTAAAAAAAAGACATTCTACTTTTTTTAGTGTAAAAAATAAATATACTAAAATATATTAATTAAAAAAATAACAAATACGGCTTGAATAAAGTATAATAAGACTCAAATAGAAGAGTTGATTTGAAATAAATATGTAAAAAAGATAAGTGAAAAA
>Ga0100381_1000840_pt1 | contig 30311 bp, 29 predicted proteins | sample CryGeymeta201505_FD_80416 | JGI IMG/M metagenome (GOLD analysis project Ga0100381, IMG submission 80416) | Groundwater microbial communities from Crystal Geyser aquifers in Utah, USA - Crystal Geyser metaG 2015-05 | ecosystem: Environmental > Aquatic > Deep subsurface > Groundwater | place: USA...
CCGGTTCTCGCCGGGAAAACGATGTCGGCGCTCCTGAGGGTATGGCGCGAAGCCCCGCCAGCACTGGCGTTTCGGGCGGGCGTAAAAAAAGCCCGAAACGGGTTCGGGCTTTGCGGAGTGGTGGCCAAGGGCGGAATCGAACCACCGACACAAGGATTTTCAGTCCTCTGCTCTACCAACTGAGCTACTTGGCCGCGGGCAACACGCGCGCCCGCCGATTGACCGGGGGCGCGAAGCGATTATATCGCACGCACGCCCCGCGCCGGCGGCCCCGCGATGCGTCGGCCCACCCCCGAATCCGGGGTCAATGCACCGTGCACACCATGCATGGGTCGAAGGAGCGCACCACGTGCTGGACCGCGACCGGCACCCTCTCGCCGGGAGCGACCGGGGTGCCGGCGAGCGCCTGCTCCAGCGCTCCGGGCATGCCGTCGCGGTCGCGCGGCGAGAAGTTCCAGGTGGTCGGCGCGATGATCTGGTAGTTGCGGATGCGCCCCGCGCTCACCTCCAGCCAGTGCCCGAGCGCGCCGCGCGCGGCCTCGACCAGGCCTGCCGCGGAGGCCTCGCGCGGCAGCTCGCCGTGGCTGCAGAACGGCTCGCCGGGACGCAGCGCGCGCGCCCAACGCTCCATTTCGGGGACGACCAGCGCGAGTTCGAGCAGCCTCGCGACGACCCGGCCGGCGACATTGCCGCCGTCGTGCGCGACCAGATCGCGGATCAGCGGGTGCCCATGCACCATCTGGCGCGCCAGCGCGCCGGTCTCCATCACCCGCCCGTTCCAGCGCGGCGCCTTGCACCAGGTGTAGCCGCCCGCGTTGTCGGCATCGGGAGCCGTGACCCCGGAGCAAGGATGGCTCACCGGCTCATCACCGGCGAGCCAGGCATGCGAGATGTCTTCGCTGATCGCGCCCGGATCGAGCCCGTGCAGGCCCCCGTCCCACACCCCGGCGCGGAACAGGTGCCCCTGCGCAAGCGGGTAGGCGCCGTAGCTGATGAAGCGATCCGTCGCGCGACCCAGCCGGTGCAGATCGAGATCGCGCGCGATCTCGAGGAAGCGCGCGAAATCACTTCCCGGATGCGCCTCGCACCAGGCATCGAGCGCGGCCGCCTTCTCCAGCGCCGCCACCTCTTCGAGCGTGGCCCCGAAGAGCACGCATTCGAGCCAGTCGCGGAAACGGCGCAGGAGCGCGATCAGGCGGATGCGCTCCGAAGCCTGGACGGCACGCCCTGACCCGCCCGGCTGGATCGAGAGCGTGTGCGGCCACTTGCCGGCGAGAAAGCCCATCAGCCGGAGGAACTCCATGCGCGCCGGGAGTGCCTCGGCGGCGGCGCTGCCGGTCACGGCCCTGAAGCGTTCCGTGGTGCCGTCGAACCACGGGCGAGCGCGGTACGCCTCGCGCGCGAAGTCCGGCATGAAGAACAGGTAGAAGTGGGTGAGATGGTCGGCCAGATTCTCGGCAGCGAGGACGAGGTTGGTCGCGAGCCGGCCGTTTTCCGGCGCCTCCACGCCGATGGCTGCGGCGAGTGCCTGCGCGCAGGCACTCGACTGCGCGACCGAACAGATCCCGCAGATGCGCGGGACGAACACCAGCGCATCGAGCGGATCCTTTCCCGACAGGATGCGCTCGAAACCGCGGAACATCGGCGAATTCACCCAGGCCGTGCGCACCACGCCGGCCTCGACTTCAAGCGTCACCTCGAGATCGCCCTCGACGCGGTTGAAGGGACCGACCACGAGTCGCATCACTTGAGCCCGGTCCTGCGCACCGCCGGGGTCACCACCAGATGGTCGGCGGTGGCGTTCTCGCGCACGCGCCGCGGCGTGGCCGACTTGGACAGCGCCGCGAGCGCGACGAACCATGCCTTCGGCATGTCGGTGGGCAGCCCGATCGGGATGCCGGCGATCTTGGGCGTGCGCGCGAAGGGATGCCCCGGCTCCTCGAAGCCGGGCTCGGTGCAGCTCACGCAGGCATAGCCGCCGCGGGTGCACGAGCCCTCGCCGTTCCACGGCCGCAGGTTGCAGTCGGCATGCGCCTGGGTGCCCTTGCAGCCCAGGTTCTCCATCAGGCAGCCCAGGTCCGACGGTTTCTCGGCACTCGCCTTGAATTCGTAGTACTCGTTGCGCGCGCAGCCGTGATGCACGAGCTGATCGGCGTACAGGCGCGGGCGGCCGAGCGCATCGAGATCTTCCTCGCGCAGCTCGCCCGCGGCGAGCGCAGCCAGAGTGTCGATCACCCAGCCCGGGTGGGGCGGGCAACCGGCGACGTTGATCACCGGCAGTCCCGAGCGCGAGCGATAGCTCGCGCCGAGCAGGCCGCCGCGGATCGCTCCGTCATACTGCAGGCCGCACGCCTCGGCCGGATTCTCCCCCGCCGCCGGGATGCCGCCATAGGCCGCGCAGGTGCCGATCGCAAGCGTGTGGCGCGCCTGCGCGGCCAGCCGGGCCACCCATTCGGTCATCGGTCTTCCGGTGCCCGAGACCCTGTGGAAGCGGCCGCTGCCATGAGGGCCGCGCAGCATCGCGCCTTCGATGCACAGGATGTCGACCGGAGTGCGACCGGCGGCGCAGCCTTCGAGCAGATCGAGCGCCTCGGCCGCAGTCGGCTCGGAGAGCGCCGGATGCCACAGGAGATCGATGCCGGCATCGCGAAACTGGCCGAGCGGGTCGCGCGCCTCCGAGCACAGCAGCGACATGGTGCAGCCGCCGCAGCCGCCTGACTGGAGCCAGAGGAGATTCATCGACATGATCGAAGCTTGCCGTGGACCGCGCCGCACGGCAAGCGGTGCGGTCAAGTTCTTGCCGGGTTCCGCAGCACGCCGCCGAGGAAAGCGCGGCGGGAAAGCGGCCGGTACAGCAGCGGCCGCCCTTCGAGACCGGCCTGTTCAGCGTCGCGCGCTGCGCCGCCGTATGTCGTCAGCAGCACCTCGATCACCGCGAGCGCCGCATGGCGGGCAGCATCATGACTGAAAAACTCGAATGCTGGCGAAAACAGCGAGCATATCTGGAAGGCACCGAGTTCGCCCTCCGCGCCGCCGAGGAATTCGTAGTCGCCGCACGGAAAAGCCCAGCGCTGCCGCTCGTCCGGGCCAAGGCGGCGGAACGCAGGATTGCCACCGGGGAGTAGCATCAGGTTGATCGCCCAGGGCGTGACCAGCACGCCCAGCCAGAGACCCTGCCAGAGGTGAAAGCCGCAGGCCTCGACGCGCAGCGCTGGATTATTCACCGGCAGGCCGATCATGCGCGTCGCGGCGATGCGCCCGAAGACACGTTCGATAAGAGGCGCGGGACTTTCGCCCTCACTCATCGTGCAACACCATGAACTTTTGTTTCGGCGCATCACAGTGCGGGCAACGCCAGTGCTCTGGCAATTGCGCGAACGGCGTGCCGGGCGGTATCTGCCAAGCCGGATCGCCCTCGGCCGGGTCGTACGTCCACCAGCAGATACCGCATTCCAGGCGGGCGTCCGTCGCGATACGCTCGCCGTCACCGAGATACGAACCTTCGAACACGCTCCTATTCCTCCTCCAGGGTTTCCAGCCACTCGGACAGGCGCCCGATGCTGTCCTCGTAGTCCTCGCGGGCGGCGAGCGCCACCTCGGGCACGTCCACAACCTCGATGGTATCCAGGATCAGCTTGTCCATGCTGTTGAAGTACTGCACCCACCAGACGTTGGCGAGCCGCGTGCTGGAGATGCGACAGTTGCCATAGCCGCGCGAGAGGATCGTCACCGGTCCGGCGCCGAGCGCCTGAGCCATGTGGTCGAGATCCTCCGGCGATGCGGGCAGCAGGGTCAGGTTGATGACGTGGGGCGGCTGGCCGACATGCCAGCGCCCCGCGCGTTCGACAATCTCCGCCAGCAGCGACGGCGCGTTCATCAGGCCGGTCCTGCGCTCCGTGTCAGGGCCGGCCGGCTCCGGTGGCAACTCAAGGTCTTCTACACCACAAGACCGAACGGCATCTGCTACGGCCGCGGGGATGGAACAGGCCTCAAGCCGGTCGGCGGCGATGCGGCCGACCGCCCGCGTCTCGCGTACGCGCCAGACCCCGGCAAATAGCGTCTCCTGGATGCACAGGCGTCGCGGCGCCCGTACGATGACGCTGACCTCGCCCTCGCCCAGGGTCTGGTTGAGCAGGTTCAGCGCCGCCGCATTCAGGCCGGTCAGATCGAGACGCGGCGTGCCGAACGGCAGGGTCTGCATCGCTTCGATCAGACGGGCCAGGACCGCGCGCACCTCAGCGAGCGCGCGCGGTTCGGCCGCCTCCAGCGTGGCGGGCATGCGGAACACCGCCATGTCCTCGGCTACGCTCAGGTAGTTCAGGGGCATGTCCTCCGGCTCGGAGCCGGGGCCGACCGCCATTACCGGAATGGGGAACGATTTCATGGCGGGATGCCTCGATGGCAGGTGCCGGCCACGCCCTCGGCGCGCACGGCGGCGCCCGGCACCGGCGCACGGCGCACGGGCCTGTCGAGCATGGCCGCCACTTCGCGCCGGTATTCCTGCCAGTTCCGCATGCCCTCGATCACCCCGACGTAGCCGCCGTCGCGCAGGAAGACCAGGGCCGGCCAGATGCCGAAGCCGTAGCGCGGCGCCAGCCTGCGCGCGGAGGCGGGTTCGAGCACGCCAGCGCGCAGTCTCCGGTCGAGGCTCGTCAGCAACTCGACCAGTACGACCGCCACGTCCCAGGTCTCCGGCACGTGCGCGGGGTCTTCGGCGAAGAGGACGACGGAGTCGCCGAGGGTCGCCGCGAACCGCTCGAACCCGGCTTCGTCGAGGCGGGCCAAACCGTGCAGCTTCTCGAAACGGTTCAACAGGACTGCGAACGCTTCCAGCGTCGGCGACAGCGAATGACCAACTTCATCCATGATTGCTTGTTCCTCGCAGGAAATCGGGAAGCTGCGGTTCGCGCCCGACGAGATCGGCGAAGTGCCTGTCCAGGCCGGAGGGGTCGCCGGCCATCACGGATTCAAGCGCGTCCAGCGCGCCATTGATCTTCCGCGCCTCGATCTCGCTTACCACTTCCCGCGCCGTGCCGAGGAAACCCAGCACCCACTGGCCGGGGACGAGCGGGCCCGTGAGCATCGTATCGACGCGCGCCTCGCCATTGCGGCCGGCGCAGTGTGCGAACTGGCCTTCCATCCGCAGGACCTGCATCGGTATGGCGAGGCACATGTCAGAGAAACCTCGCGTCGCCGATGCGGCACGCCGTTTCCGCCGGCGGGCGTCCGGATTCGTAGGCACCCATGCCAAGCGCGCCAGCGTTGAGGACGGCGGCGACCGTCGCGCCTCGCGACCGCACATCGCAGCCCCAGTCACGCAGGCGCTCGACGGCAACGCCCACCGCCTCCGGGATCCGAGCCCTGACCTGCGGGCGCAGGCTGCCGCCGTAGTCCTCCAGCTCGACCGGCTGCACGCCGATCAGCAGCATTTCGCGCGGACAGCAGTCGCTGAGTTCGGCGGCAGTGATCACTTCCTGGAAGCCGGTCTGGTGCAGGCTCATCTTCCTCGCGCCCATGAAGCGCGGCACCTCGTCCTTTTCCACCAGACGCATCGTGCCTGGCGGCAGTCCATAGTCGATGGCGTCGAAGACGATCAAGCGTTTCGCAGCCTGCACGTAGGGCAGCAGGTAGAGCCCCTGGGTGCCGCCATCGAGGACGCGCGCGCGCTGGGGCAATTCGTATTCCGCAGCCAGCGCCTCGGCGCAGCGCACTCCGAAGCCCTCGTCGGCCCAGAGCAGGTTGCCGATGCCGAGCACCAGGATGTCGAACGAAGAATCTTCCATTCCTGCAGTCGTTCTTGCAAACGTGAACTCCAGGCCCACGCCAACCTCCGCTGCGGATGAAACCCTATTCTCTGAACGTGCGCACGCCGCTGATCATGGTGCTGATCATGGTCTGGCGCGACATGATGTCTTCACGGATGGCCGCGTAGACGTGGATGATGGCGAAGCAGACGATGCCCCACATGCCCAAGTGATGCCAACTGTGCACGGCCTGGCTGCCGCCGAGGAAGGGAATTACCCAGCCGAACAGCGCATCCTGCCAGCTGCCCAGCCCCTTGCCCTCGCCGTAGAGGGCAAAGCCGGTAAAGATCATGAGGACGCCGGCCACGGTGACAAACAGGAACATGAAGAAATGCGCCAGCGGATTGTGGCCGACGTATTTTTTCGGCGTGGGCTCGAGGAACAGGTACCAGCGCAGCTCGTGGAACAGCCCGCTCCACCAAGCGGCGTCGGCGACCGGCAGGAGGAATAGCTGCCGGGCGTGATGGTTGCCCACGACGGCCCAGTAAATGCGCACCAGGAAGCCGATGGCGAACACGTAGGCGGCGGAGAAGTGAGCGAAGCGGATGTAGCCCATGAGGAAGTTCGCGGAGGCCTCGCCGGCCACGGTCGGCAGCGGGCTGGCGATCACGTAGCCGGTAGCGGCGAGCGTCACGATGCACAGGGCATTGACCCAGTGCCACAGGCGCACCGGCCCCTCATAGACGAATACCGAACGACCGGCGGCGCTTTCCACATCCCCGTTGGCATGCGGTTCGACGGACATGACGGTTTTCCTTTCCGCGCGACTCAGCGCACGACGACTTCGGCCAGCTTCCGGCCATCCGGGCTCATGACGTGGGTCGAGCAGGCCAGACACGGGTCGAAGCTGTGGATGGTGCGCAGAATCTCCAGCGGCTCGTCGGCCTTGGCCACGGGCGTGTTCATCAGCGAGGCCTCGAAGGCGCCGATCTGTCCCTTCGGATCGCGGGGGCTGCCATTCCATGTCGTCGGCACGACGCACTGGTAGTTGTCGATCCTGGCGTCCTTGATCCGGATCCAGTGTCCCAGCGCACCGCGCGGCGCCTCCGCGAAGCCGGCGCCCTTGGCCTCCTTCGGCCAATTGGCGGGCTCCCACTTTTCCACGTTGGCGGTGGCCGAGTCGCCGGCCTTGAGGCTGCCCATCAGTTTGTCGAAGAAGTGCTTCTGCTTGTGCGCGGCCCACTGGCATTCGAGGCCGCGCGCCGCCGTGCGTCCGAGCGTCGAGAAGAGCGCCGTGAGCGGTACGTCGAGCTTCTTCAGTACCCTGTCCACCGGTTCCTTGAACTCCGGGTTGTTCTGCACGTAACCGATGATGTAGCGCGCCAGCGGACCGACCTCCATGGCGTGGCCTCGCCAGCGCGGCGCCTTGATCCAGGAATACTTGGCCGTCTCGTCCAGCTCCTTGACGTTGGTCTTCGTGCCCTTGACATTCTTCCCCAGCGCGAAGTTGGGCTCGGTGACGCCGTCGAAGGGATGCAGGCCTTTGGCCTCATCCGGGTACTTGTACCAGGAGTGGATGACGAACTCCTGAATCTGCTCTGGATCCTTGAGGTCCACCTCGTGCACCCTGGTCAGGTCGCCGTTGATGATGGCGCCGCGCGGTAGCAGCAGGTTTTTCGCCGAGTAGTCGTTGGCGCGCTCGGGAATGTCTCCATAGGACAGCACACTCTTGCTCGACAAACCGCCGCCGTACAGCCAACCCTTGTAGAAGGACGCGATGGCGAGCAGATCCGGGATATAGACCTGCTCGACGAATTCGAGCGAGCGGTCGACGATGCTGGAAACCAGGTTCAGGCGCTCCATGTTGATGGCGCCCACGGCACCCGTATCGTGCACGTTGATGGCGCAGGGCACGCCACCGACGAGCCAGTTCGGGTGCGGGTTCTTCCCGCCGAAGATGGTGTGGATCTTGACGATCTCCTTCTGGAAGCCGAGCGCCTCCAGGTAGTGGGCCACCGCCATCAGGTTGGCTTCTGGCGGCAGCTTGTAGGCCGGGTTGCCCCAGTAGCCGTTCATGAAGGGGCCGAGTTGTCCCGACTCGACGAATTTCTTCAGGCGGTTTTGCAGGTCCCGGAAGTAGCCGGGCGAGGACATCGGCCAGATCGAGATGCTCTGCGCCAGCTCGGAGGTCTGCTTCGGGTCGGCCTTCAGCGCCGACACCACGTCCACCCAGTCCAGCGCGTGCAGGTGGTAGAAGTGCACGAGGTGATCATGCACCTGCAGGTTGAGCTGCATGATGTTGCGTATGGAATTGGCGTTCTCCGGGATCTTGATGGCCAGCGCGTCCTCCACCGCGCGCACCGAGGCCAGCGCATGGGTGCCGGTGCACACGCCGCAGATGCGCTCGGTGAAGGCCCAGGCGTCGCGCGGGTCGCGTCCCTTCAGGATGACCTCGAGCCCGCGCCACATGGTGCCGGTGGACACCGCGTTGCGGATGACGTTCTGCCCGTCGAGATTCACCTCGACGCGCAGATGCCCCTCGATGCGGCAGATCGGGTCGACGACGACGCGCTTGCCGGTGTTGTCGAGCTTGAAGCCTTGGGTCTCGTAGATACCCATGTCACCTGTCTCCCTGTTCAGTCTTGCCGGCGCCACTGCCGGAACGGGCCCGCTTCAGCGCCGATACCGCCGCATGCGCCGCCACCGCTACGCCGGCGACCGCCGCCACCGTGCCGCCGACCTTGTCCGCGTTCGATTCCACACCGAACTGCTTGATGTCGGTGACCCTCTCATAGAAGCCGCCCTTGTCCCAGAAGCCTTCCTCGGAGCAGCCGATGCAGCCGTGACCGGACTGGATCGGGAAAGAGACGCCCCCGTTCCAGCGCACGGTCGAGCAGGCGTTGTAAGTGGTGGGGCCCTTGCAGCCCATCTTGTAGAGGCAGTAGCCCTTGCGCGCCGAGTCGTCGTCCCATTGCTCGACGAACTGGCCGGCATCGAAGTGGGGGCGGCGGTAGCACTTGTCGTGGATGCGCTGCCCGTAGAACATCTTGGGCCGGCCCTGGCGGTCCAGCTCGGGAATGCGATCGAAGGTCAGGACGTAGGTGACCACCCCCGTCATCACCTCGGCGATGGGTGGGCAGCCCGGTACCTTGATGATCGGCTTGTCAGTGATGACCTTGTGAACCGGCACGGCCTGGGTCGGGTTCGGCTTCGCCGCCTGCACACAACCCCAGGACGCGCAGGCGCCCCAGGAGATGATGGCCTTGCAGTCCTTCGCCGTCTCCTTCAGCACTTCGACGAAGGGGCGGCCGCCATGGATGCAGTACATGCCGTCCTCGTTCAGCGGCGGATTGCCTTCCACGGCGAGGATGTAGTTGCCCTTGTACTTCTTCGTGATCTCATCGAGGATCGCCTCGGCCTGATGGCCGGCAGCGGCCATCAGCGTGTCATCGTAGTCGAGGGAAAGCATCGACAGCACCACATCTTTCGCGAGCGGGTGCGCGGAGCGGATGAACGACTCCGAGCAGCAGGTGCATTCCAGCCCGTGCAACCAGATCACCGGCGTGCGCGGCTTGGTCTCCAGCGCATGTGCAATCTTCGGCGCGAAAGCCGGGCCGAGCCCGAGCGACGTCGCGGTAAGGCTGCAGAACTTGACGAAGCTGCGTCGCGTGATGCCCTGCCGGCGCAGCGTTTCGTAGAAGGTCTCGACCATGGCTTTGTCTCCGGTAGGTTTCGGTGAGGCATCAACCAAGTTCCGTGCCTGTTTTCAACCCATTCGCAAAGTTCCTTGCACATCAAGCGCTTGGATCGATTCGCGGACATTCGGGAAGAGGGGCCGTTGATTACTTCAATATCGAATTCTTGAGACATGCGGTAAGTTCGATTGCACCCCTGAACGCACAGCGCCCCTCGCGAGGGGCGCTGTCGTGAAGAGGCAGGGAGCGGCTCACGAGCCGCCCTTGCGCTCCAGCCCATAGCGCGAAAGCTTCGCCCTCAGCCCGACGCGCGACAGTCCCAGCTCGTCGGCCACCCGGGTCTTGTTCCAGCGGTGGCGCACCATCGCCTCCTTGAGCACGCGCGCTTCCAGCATCTCGAGCCGGTCCTTGAGCGGGCCGTCGATGCCGGCGAGCATGCGCAGCTCGGGTTCCTGCTCGGGGCTCGCCGCATGCACGACGCGCGCATTCAGCAGATCGGCGCCGAGCCAGGTCCCGTCGGCAAGCGCGAGCATCCGGTGGATCTCGTTCTGGAGCTCGCGCACGTTGCCCGGCCAGCGATAGGCGATCATGCAGTCCATCGCCTCCTGCGTGAAACCGTGCGCCGGCTTGCCGAGCGCGGCCGCGGCGCGCGCGAGCACCTCGCGGGCGAGCAGCGGAATGTCCTGCGGCCGCTCCCGCAGCGGAGGCACGCGCAGCGTCATGGTCGCCAGCCGGTAGTAGAGATCCTGGCGGAAGCGGCCCCTGGCCACCTCTTCCTCCAGGTCGCGGTTGGTCGCCGAGAGCACGCGCACATCCACCGGCACGCTCGCCCGCGCGCCCAGCGGCCGGATCTCGCCTTCCTGCAGCACGCGCAGCAGCTTGACCTGGAAGGCGGGCGAGGTCTCGCCGATCTCGTCGAGGAAGATGGTGCCGGCGTCGGCCTGCTGGAACAGCCCGATGCGGTCTTCATAGGCGCCGGTGAAGGCGCCGCGCTTGTAGCCGAACAGCTCGGACTCGAGCAGCGAGTCGGGCAGCGCGCCGCAGTTCTCGACCACGAATGCCTTGGCGGCGCGCCCGCTCCCATAGTGCATGGCGCGCGCGAGCAGCTCCTTGCCGGTGCCGGACTCTCCGGTGACGAGCACCGGAATGTCATAGGGCGCGATGCGCTCCACCAGCCGGCACAGCGCGTTCATCGGGCTGTCCGGCGCGCGCACCAGGCGGGCGGTGTCGAAGGCCTGCTTCGCGCGCACCTGCTTCGCCTCCACGCGCCGGCGCAGCACGGGCTCCGCGGTGCGAAGTTCGAGCGACAGCCGCTCGTTCTCGGCCTGGAGGCGGTGCAGTTCGGCCGCAGCGCGCACCGTCAGCAGCAGCGACTCGGGCTGCCAGGGCTTGAGCAGATACTGGTAGATGCCCGCCTCGTTGATACCCGCGATGATGTCCTCGGTCTCGCTGTAGCCGGACAGGATGATGCGTACCACGTCGGGCCAGCGGGCGCGCACCTCCTTGAGCGTCTGCACGCCGGAGAGCCCCGGCATGCGCTGGTCGCACAGCATCACGTCGACCGCCTCGCGCTCCAGAAGCGCGAGCGCCTGCTCGCCGCTGGAGACGGTCAACACGCGGAACTCCTCCTCCAGCGTACGGTAGAGTGATTCCTGGAGCCGCGTCTCGTCGTCGGCCACCAGTACGACCGGGGGGCTCATCGGCTGTTCTCCCCGGCGTGCGAGCGCGCGGCGAGGCTCGCCTGGTTGCGCCACAGGTTGCGCCGGTGCGGCGCCAGGTGCAGCGGCGTCCACGCGTGCGGTACGCGATGCACGAAGTGGTAGCGCGCAACGTGATAGCTCGGATCGAATCCGTAGAAGTCGAGTCTCATGCGTTCCAGCTCCTCCTCCCGATACGTCTCCAGCGGCTTGCGCCGCTCGTCGCGTTCCCGCGCTTCGAGCTTGAGCGCGAGCAGGCGATCGAAATCCTCCCGTGCGGCGAGTTCCATGGCCTGCGCGCGCACCCGCGCGAGGAACTCCGGCACGCCCTCGCCGAAACAATCGTCGACGAGCCCAAGCCGCCGGGCCTCCTGCGCGCCCATGGGCAGGCGCATCCGGGTGATCTCCTGCGCGCGCTGCTCGCCCACGCGCCCGGGAAGCAGGTAGGTCCAGTACTCCGAACCGTACAGGTTTCCCATGCCACGGTAATGCGGGTTGAGGACGATGCCGCTGCGCGCCAGCACCCGGTCGGCGGCGAGCGCCAGGAAGACCCCGCCCGCACCGGCGTTGCCGCACATCGCGGCCACCGTGAGCTGCGTGCCGCATTCGAGGACGGCCTTGCACAGGTCGTCCATGGCATTGATGTTCGCCCACGACTCGTCGGCGGGGCTCTCGGCCGCCTCGATGCAGTTCAGGTGGATGCCGTTCGACCAGAAGTCCGTCCCGCCCGTCAGCACGATCACCCGGGTCGTGCGCCGCGCGGCTTCGAGAAACGCATCGCGCAGGCGCAGGCAGTCGCCGGTCGACATCGCGCCGTTGTAGAAGTCGAAGTGCAGGTAACCGACGCCCGCCTCCTCCTCGTAGCCGATATCCTGCCAGGTGGCGGAGTCGCGCCGGGGAAGCGTCGCGGGCGCGGATTCGGGCACGAGTGCGGCGGCCTCGGGCAACGCCTGCGCGGCAGGGAGCTTGAAGGAAGGCTGCGGGCTGCGGCGCTTCGCGTGCCCGATCCAGACCGCGCCGTCGACGGTCGCACGGCACAGCGCGCCCTGCCGCCGCGCCAGCAGCGCGCCGGGTTCGGCGCCGCCCAGGCGCGCCTCGCGGCGGCCGTCGAACAGGAAGCATTCGATGCCCGCGATCCGGTCGAGCACGCCGGGGAATCCGTCCGAGGCGTCGAGCTTGCGCAGGACGGTGCGGGTGTCGTCCCGCGTCCAGTCGATGTGCCGGTCCTCCTGGCGCACGGGCGGCCGCGCGCGAGCGCGGATTCCGGGCATCCCCGGCTCGCAACGCCCGGGCACGAAGCCGCCGCGCTCGAAGCGCTCGAGCGCCTCCGGCACGGCGGCGGCCGCGGCTTCCGTCACCTCGTTGCGGTACAGGCTGCTCTTGCGCGCCTCGCGCATGGCGAACGCGCGGCTCGCCCAGACCTCACCGCCGTCCAGTACCGCATTCGCCTGCAGCACGGTGACGCCCCAGTCGCGCTCTCCCTCGAGGATCGCCCAGTCGAGCGAGGACGGCCCCCGATCGCCCGGAATGCCAGGATGGACGACGAAGCAGGGGCAATGCCGCCAGACCGCCTCGGGGATCGCGCGCTTGAGGAAGGGCGCGACGATCGCATCCGGGCGAAACAGCGCCACGGCCTCCAGGGCGACTGCGTCGTTGATGTCGAACTCGATGGAGACCTCGTGGCCGCGGCGCGACAGCTCGACATAGAGCCGCTGGGCGAGGCTGTTGAAGCTGTGGGTGAGGAAAAGAATTCGCATAAAACTTTTTTCACCACAGAGGCGCAGAGACACGGAGAAATGTTTTTCTCGTTGTTCTCTGTGCCTCTGTGTCTCTGTGGTTAAGGGTTTTCAACATATTCTGGGTAACTGCTCGCCGGTGAGCCAGTCGACGATGCGGCGGCCGCCGAAGCCGGTGCGCATCTGCACGAAGTGCTGCGCATCCTCGTGCACGGCTCCGATGATCGCGGCATCGCGCCCGAGCGGATCGGCGCGCATCGCCTCCAGGAGGCGCTGCGCATGCTCTTGCGCGCAGATGCACACGAGCTTGCCCTCATTGGCGACGTAGAGCGGATCGAGGCCGAGAAATTCGCAGACGGCGGTGACCTGGCTGCGCACCGGCAGCTTCTTCTCCTCGATCAGCATCCCCACCCCGGACTGGCGGGCAATCTCGTTGAGCGTCGTCGCGAGGCCCCCGCGGGTCGGGTCGCGCAGCACGTGGATGTCCGGCACCTGCGCGACCATCCGCGCGACCAGCCGGTGCAGCGCGGCGGTGTCCGATACGATGCCGGAGGCGAACTCGAGTTTTTCGCGGCCGGCCATGATCGCGACGCCGTGATCGCCCAGCATCCCGGAGACCAGGATGCGGTCGCCCGGCTGCGCCCGGTCTCCGGAGATGTCGACGCCCTCGGGCACGACGCCGACCCCGGTGGTGTTGATGAACACGCCGTCGCCTTTGCCGCGCTCGACGACCTTGGTGTCGCCGGTGACGATCGCCACCCCGGCCTCGCGCGCGGCGCAGGCCATCGACTCCACGATGCGCCTGAGATCGGAGAGCGGAAACCCCTCTTCGAGAATGAAGCCGGCGGAAAGGTAGAGCGGCTTCGCTCCCGCCATGGCGACGTCATTGATCGTGCCGTGCACGGACAGGCAGCCGATGTCTCCGCCGGGGAAGAACAGCGGCGAGACCACGTGCGAGTCGGTCGCCATCACCACGCGCCCCGGCGGCAGCGCGAAGCGGGCGTGGTCGTTCTGCGCGGCCAGCCACTCGTTGTCGAAGGCCGCGACGAACAGCTCCTCGATCAGTTGCGCCATCGCCCGCCCGCCGCTCCCATGGGTCATGTCCACGCGGCCGTTCCTGAAGTCGACGGGACGGATGTAGTCTTTTCTGATAGTCATAGCAAAACCAAAGAACCTTTCACCACAGGGGCACAGAGACACGGAGAAATCTTTTTCTCATTGTTCTCAGTGCCTCGATCGACACCTCGTGGCCGCGGCGCGTCAGCTCGACATGGAGCCGCTGGGCGAGGCTGTTGAAGCTGTGGGTGAGGAAAAGAATTCGCATAGGACTTTTTTCACCACAGAGGCACAGAGAAAAGCTTTTCATTGTTCTTCTCTGTGCCTCTGTGTCTGTGTGGTGAATGGTTTTCATCCAGCCACCGCATCGCGCCAGCGCCCATAGGTGTAATGCGCGGCGCAGGCGCCTTCCGAGCTCACCATGCACGAGCCGATCGGAGTGTCGGGCGTGCACACCGTGCCGAACGCCTTGCAGTCCCGCGGCCGCTTGACGCCGCGCAGGATGGCGCCGCACTCGCAGGCCTTGTTGTCGGCCACCGGCCGGGTCTCGATGCCGAAACGGTGTTCGGCGTCGAAGCCGGCGTATTGCGACTTGATGCGCAGCGCGCTGTAGGGCACCTCGCCGAGCCCGCGCCACTCGAAGCTCTTGCGCAGCTCGAACACCTCGGCCACCAGCGCCTGCGCCTTGCGATTGCCCTCGCGCGTGACAGCGCGCGAGAACTCGTTCTCGACTTCGGCGCGGCCCTCGTTCAACTGCCGCACCAGCATCCGGATGGCCTGCATCACGTCGAGCGGCTCGAAGCCCGCGATCACCACCGGCTTCTCGTACTCCTCGGCGAAATGCTCGTAGGGCCGGCTGCCGATCACCGTCGAGACATGGGCCGGGCCGATGAAGCCGTCGAGCGGCACCGTTCCGTGGGCGCGCACCTCCGGCGACTCGAGGATGTTGGCGATCGCCGAGGGCGTGAGCACGTGGTTGCAGAACACGCTGAAGTTCGCGAGTCCCTCGCGCTTCGCCGCGAGGATCGCCACCGCCGTGGGCGGCGTGGTGGTCTCGAAGCCGATGGCGAAGAACACGACTTCGCACTGCGGATTCTCGCGCGCGATCGTGAGCGCCTCCGCGCTCGAAACCACCATGCGCACCTGCGCCCCGCGCGCCTTGGCCTTGATCAGGGAGAGCCCGCCCGAGGCCGGCACGCGCATGCAATCGCCATAGACCGCGAGAATGACGCCGCACCCCATCGCGAGCTCGATGGCGTTGTCGATGCGCCCAATCGGCAGCACGCACACCGGGCAGCCGGGGCCGTGGATGAGCCGGATGTTGTCCGGCAGCAGGTCGGCGATGCCGTAACGCGAGATGGCGTGGGTGTGGCCGCCGCAGAATTCCATCAGGTGATAGCTGCGCGCGGAATCGGCCTCGCGCGCGATCCGCGAGGCGAGCACGCGCGCCAGGCCGCCATCACGGAATTCGTCGATATACTTCATCGGGGGACAGGGAACAGGGGACGGGGGACAGGAAGCTGGGCCGGATCGCTTTCGTCCGCGGACAGTGCCGCGAACAGTGCGAGCGTCTTCCCGGCTTCCTCGCAGTCGAGCTTCTGCAGCGCGTAGCCCACATGCACGATCACGTAGTCGCCGGGGCGCACGTCATCGACCAGGGCAAGAGAAATCTCCTTCCTCACCCCGCCGACATCCACCCTCGCCTGATCGCCCTCGAGCAGTTCCACCACCCTCACCGGTATCGCCAGACACATCTCAGCAGTCCTCCATCCCCTGCATCGCGACCCAGGCCTGACCGAGGCTGATCCCGCCGTCGTTGGGCGGCACCCGTTCCGCCTCCAGCACTTCGATCGCCTCGCGTTCCAGGCGCGCGCGCAGCCGCTCCGACAGGATGCGGTTGAGGAAGCAGCCGCCTCCCAGCGCGACGCGACGAATGCCGGTGGATCGCGCGGCGCCGAGCACCCACTGCGCGAGCGCCTCGGCCAGCGTCGCATGGAAGCGCGCCGCGCCGCGCTCGGCGTCCTTCTCGTCTGCGAGACGCCCGAGCAGCGGGAGCAGGTTCAGCACCAGCGCCTCGTCGATGGCGAACCCGTCCTCGATCGCCTCGAACCTCCCGTGGCGCGCCGCGGCCGCCTCCAGCAGCATCGCCGCCTGTCCCTCGAACGCGGTCTCGTTCTTTACACCGAGCAAGGCCGCGGCGGCGTCGAACCAGCGCCCACAGCTCGAGGTCGGAGGGGTGTGCACCCCGGCCCGCAGCATCATCGCCACCGCGCCCGCCGCGCGCCGGCTCGCGAAACGGGAGCGAATCTCGCCGTCGCGCCCCAGCAGGTGCAGGGCTGCGGCGGCCATGCGCCAGGGCTCGCGCGCGGCGCGATCCCCGCCCGCGAGCGGCAGTTCGCGCAGGTGGCCCAGGCGCGAGAAGCGCGCGCCCGCCACCCGCAGCAGCTCGCCGCCCCAGAGGCCTCCGTCCTCGCCCAGCCCGACGCCGTCGAGCGCGAGTCCGAGCAGCGGGCCTTCAACGCGGTGCTCGGCGGCGATCGCGGCGATGTGGGCGTGGTGGTGCTGCACGCCGAGGAGCTCCAGGCCGCGGGCATTCGCAAACGCGGCCGCGACGCGCGTGGACGCGAAGTCCGGATGCAGATCGTGCACGACGATCTCCGGCTCGATCCCGAGCAGCGTCGTGAGGCGCGTCACCATCTCCTCCAGCGCCGCGCAGGTGGGGCCGTTGTCGAGATCGCCGATGTGCTGCGAGACGAAGGCCTCGTCTGCGCGGGTGAGGCACACCGTGTTCTTCAGGAAACCGCCGAGCGCGAGCACCGGCGGGCCTTCCCGCGCGAGCCGGATCGGCCGCGGCGTGTAGCCGCGCGCGCGGCGCAGGAAGCGCGGCGCCCCCGCGACGATGCGCATCACGCTGTCGTCGCAGCGGGTGACGATGTCGCGGTCATGGAGGACGAAGGCATCGGCGATGCCCGCGAGTCGCGCGAGGGCCTCGTCGTTGTCGCGCACGATCGGCTCGCCGCACGGATTGGCGCTGGTCATGACCAGGGCCAGCTCCTGCGGCTCGTCGAGCCAGACCCCTCCCGAGGGCCGGCCCGCCGCCTCGTGGAAGAGCAGGGTGTGCAGCGGCGTATAGGGCAGCAGCACGCCCACATGACCCAGGCCGGGGGCGACTCCGGGAAGCGCCGCGTCGCAGCCTTCGCGCTTTTCCAGCAACACCACCGGCCGCTCGCGCGAGGCGAGCAGCGCGTGCTCGGCCGCACCGATGCGCGCGAAGCGCCGCGCTGATTGCGCGTTGGCGAGCATCACGGCGAAGGGTTTTTCCTCGCGCTGCTTGCGCGCGCGCAGCCGCGCCACCGCGCCGGCATCGCGCGCATCACAGGCGAGATGGAAGCCGCCCAGCCCCTTGAGGGCGAGAATCTCGCCGCGCGCGATGCGTGCAGCCGCCTCCGCGATCACGTCGGCGCATTCGACGGGTGCGCCGCCTGCGGCGCGCATCGTGAGGCGCGGCCCGCAGTCCGGGCAGGCGTTGGGCTGGGCATGGAAGCGGCGGTTTTCCGGGCTGTCATATTCGGCCTGGCAGGCGGGACACTGGCGGAAGACCGCCATGCTGGTGTCGGGGCGGTCGTAGGGCAACGCACGCGTGATCGTGTAGCGCGGCCCGCAATGGGTGCAGTTGATGAACGCGTAGCGCCAGCGCCGGTCGCGCGGATCGAACAGCTCTTCGAGGCAGGCCGCGCACACCGCCGCCTCGGGCACGACCGAGGTGGCGACCGCACCGGCGCGGCTGCTCTCGATGACGAAGGCGCGCGCCGCCGTGGGCGCCGCCGGGCGCACTTCCAGCGCCGCGATGCGGGCGAGCGGAGGGGCCTCGGCGCGCAGCCGCCCGGTGAGCGCGCGCACACCCTCGGCCGTGCCCTGCACCTCGATCTCCACGCCTTCGGCGTCGTTGCGCACCCACCCGGCGAGCCCGAGGTCGCGCGCGAGCCGATGGACGAAGGGCCGGAAGCCGACGCCCTGCACCTGCCCGCGCACGCGGATGCGGCGGCAGACGATGCTCGCGGCGGCCGCAGCTCGCGCCATCGTGTCAGCCCGCCGGCAGCGCGGCCGCGGCGACCCCGCGCCCGAGCCAGTCGATCCAGCCGTCCATGCCCTCGCCGCTCTTCGCGCAGATCCGCATCACCTCGATCCTCGGGTTGATCCGCCTGGCATATTCGATGCAGCGCCCGCAATCGAACTCCAGATGCGGCAGCAGGTCGGTCTTGGTGAGCAGCATCAGGTCCGAGGCCGCGAACATGTTCGGGTACTTGAGCGGCTTGTCCTCGCCCTCGGTCACCGAGACGACGACGACCTTGTGCGCCTCGCCCAGGTCGAACTCCGCGGGACACACGAGGTTGCCGACGTTCTCGATCAGGAGCAGCGAGTCTCCCGGTGCATCGAGCCGCTCGAAGGCGCGGGCGACCATGTCGGCGTCCAGGTGGCAGCCCTTGCCGGTATTGACCTGGATCGCACGCGCCCCGGCCGCGCGGATGCGCTCGGCATCGTTGCTGGTCTGCTGGTCGCCCTCGATCACCGCGAGCGGCAGCCTGCCCGCGAGCCGCTCGATGGTCTTCACCAGCAGCGTGGTCTTGCCGGAACCGGGGCTGGACACCAGGTTGAGCGCGAAGATCCCGCGCTGCGCGAAGCGCTCGCGGTTGGCCCGCGCCTGGGCGTCGTTCTTCGCCAGGAGGTCCTGCTCGACCCGGAGCCTGCGGCGCCCTTCGTCCTCCCCGCCCGCCTGCGCCGGATCGTGGCGATGCTCCGCGTGCGTGTGAGCTGGCGCATAGCGGTAGTGCGTGTGCGCCCCCTCGTGGGAATGACTGTGCCAGGTCCCGTCCTCGTGGCGGTGGGCATGCTCGCGCGCCCGCCCCTCGATCACCGGTTCGGCCTTGCCACAACCACAGGTCGTACACATCGCGCCTCCCTATTCGACTTCCAGATCATGCACGCGCAGGTGCGTGCCCCCATTCACCTGAAGCTCGTAGCCGCCGCAGCGCGGACATGCGCTCGTGCGGTCCTCGACCGGCACGGTCTCGCCGCAACGCATGCACCAGGCGGCTCCCGGAGTGGCGAGGATCTCGAGCGCCGCGCCTTCGGCCAGGCTGCCGCGGGTGACGGCATCGAAGCAGAAGCGCATCGCCTCCGGTTCCACGCCCGCGAGCGCGCCGATCTCCAGCCGCACCGCGGTGACGCGCGAGAAGCGTTGCCTGCGCGCCTGTTCCTCGATGATGTCGAGCACCCCCTGCGCGAGCGACAGCTCATGCATGGCGCACCCGGATCTCGCAGGCCACACAGGGGTCGAGCGCATGGGCGAGCAGCGCCGCGGCGCGGTGCGCTTCGCCCGTGTCGCTCGCGGGCGTGCCGGCGAGCCCGCGCACGAAGGCGCCTTGCGGATGGAAGTTCCACTCGGTGGGCGCGACGATGCGGTAGCGCGAAACGCGGCCGTCTTCCAGATCGACCCGGTGCATCAGCACGCCGCGCGCCGTCTCCACCGCCGCCATGCCGCAGCCCTCGTGCGGGGCGACGCATCGCATCCAGGGCGGCACCGGCTCGCCCGCGCACAGGGCGCGCATCCGTGCAGGCAGTCCCGCGAGCTCGGCGAGCCGTGCGAGCACGCGCACGGCGACTGTGCTCCCGCGCGCGCCGAGGGCATCCGCGACGAGGGGTCGCGATGCTTCGCGCGCGAGCGCCCCGGTCTGCGCCGGCGCGCCCTCGCGCACGGGAGCGGCCGCGAACCCCTCGGAGGCCGCGATCGCGCTCGCGAACTCGCCCGCGAGCGCTTCCTCGTCGGGCAGGCGCAGCAGGGCGACCTCGCAGGCTCCCGCAGGCAGGTCCCACAGCGCCCGGAGCAAACCCGCGGCAACGCCGTTTCCGGCTTCCCTCCAGCGCCCGAGCTCGCCATCCGCCGAGAAGCGCAGGAAGCGCTCCGCATCCACGCCCAGCACCTCGGAACCGAGGAAATCCGCGAGCTCGCCCGCGAGGCGGCGCCACGCCTGCGGCTCCGGGAAACTGCCGGCGGCCTTCCACCACGCGGCTTCGGAACCCGCCGACCGCTGTGCGCTCTCGATGCGTTGTCTCATCCCTGCGAAGCCCTCCGGACGCGCCGGCCATCCGAGCAGCAGCGGCAGGTCGAGTAGCAACCGCCACAGGTGCTCGTGCGCGCATTCGGCCGACAGCATCGCCTCGCGCGCACGCACGATGCCCTCGCCCGCGCGCTCCCCGGCGGCAGCCTCCAGTGCCGCGGCGGCGGCCACCGTCTGCGATCGCCCGCACAGGGCGAACAGTCGCGGCACGAGGCCGATCGCCCGCTGTGCCGGCCCGCCTTCGAGCACCCGGCTCGCATGGAGCGGACGGCCTGAGCGCAGCGCGGCACCGGTAAGCTGCTTGCCATCCCAATCGACCTCCAGGTTCAGCCCGCCTCCTATGAGCATGGATTCCTCGAAGGATGAAAACGCCGGATTCCGGGCTGCGGTTACCAGTCTCCGCTTCGTACCGGAAGGATACTAACCTGAACCGCAAACCGCAACGTTGATCTGGATCAGTGGCGTGCGGAAAGCCACTCGCCGGCGAACGCCACGGCGGCTTCGAGGTTCCGGCTCGCGGTCTCGCTCAGCGGCGCACCGAGTTCGAAGGATGCGGCATGGATGCCGAGCAGCCAGGCCGGCGGCGGCTCGCAGCCGCACACCTGCCGGAAGAGCGCGAGCAGCGCGGCGGGACTCATGGCGTGGGTGGTGTAGCCGAACTCGCGCGAGGACGCGAGCCGCTCGAGTGCGAACGGCGCCGGACACGATGCACCGGCATCGACGAAGAGCACGCGCTCGCAGCCCTCGAGGTCGAGCGCATGCTCGGGCTGAAGCTGGAAATCGGTGAGCAGCCGGACCTCGCCCCATTCGGGATGCGCGGGCGCGAGCGCATCGAGCCGCCCGATCAGCGCCGGCCCGAGCGCATCGTCACCGCGCCCCGGGTTGCCCCAGCCGAAGACCAGGCTCGCCAAGCAGCGCGACCCCCGTCACCCGTCCTTCGCCAGCCGGTCGATCACGCTGCCATCGGCGTCGACCAGCTCGGCCATGAGCGGCATCTTTCCCAAGGCATGCGTGGCGCAGGACAGGCAGGGGTCGAAGGCGCGGATCGCGACTTCGATGTGATTGAGCAGGCCTTCCGTCAGCTTGCGGCCGTCGAGGTAGCGCATCGCGACCCGGCGCACCGCCTCGTTCATCGCCTGGTTGTTGTGCGTCGTGGAGACGATCAGGTTGGCGCCGACGACCTGCTCGTCCTCGTTGATGCGGTAGTGGTGGATCAGGGTCCCGCGCGGCGCCTCGAGGACGCCGACCCCGCGCAGCGCGCGGGTGCCGCGCACGAGGAGATCGGTGCCCGAGAGGTCGTCGTCGCCCAGCAGCTCGCGGATGCCCTCCGCCGCGTGCAGCATCTCGATCATCCGGCACCAGTGATAGGCGAGCGGTGCGTGCAGTGCCGCACCGCCGTCGAATTCCTTGAACGCGAGGCGCTCGGCCTCCGCCAGCGGCGTGGAGAGGAAGTCGCAGCGGCCCACGCGCGCGAGCGGGCCCACCCGGTACCAGCCGTCCTGCGCGCCCAGCGCGACGAGGAATGGGAACTTCATGTACGACCAGGGCTTCACTTCCTCGTGGATGCGTTCGTGGTAGTCCTGGCAGTCGGCGTGATCGAACACGATGCCGCCCCCCGCATCGCTCGCGCGCAATCCGCCGTCATAGAAGTCGAGCGCTCCGTCGGCGCGCACCAGGCTGAGGAAACCGGACCGGTAGTGGCCGAAGCCTTCCCACGCGCGGGCGTTCTCCGCGAACAGGCGCTTCACCATCCCTACCGCCTCCACGCTCCAGGCGATGACCTCGTCGATTCCCGCCGCCAGTTGCCGGCGCTCCTCGCGCGATAGGTTCCGGTTCACCCCGCCGGGCACCGATCCGGTGCCATGCACGCGCTTGCCGGCGGTCATGCGGATGATCTCCTGCCCGTACTTGCGCAGCAGGACCCCCTTGCGGGCGATGTCGGGGTGCGCCGCCGCCAGCCCGGCGATGTTGCGCCTTGCCGGATCGGCGTCGAAGCCGAACAGCAGGTCGGGCGAGGCGAGGTGGAAGAAATGCAGCGCATGCGATTGCAGGATCTGCCCCAGGTGCATCAGCCGGCGAAGCTTCTGCGCCGACGGCGTCAATCGCCGCGCCCCGACGATGATGTCGAGCGCCTTGGAGGCCGCGAGGTGATGCGACACCGGGCAGATTCCGCACAGCCGCTGCACCAGCACCGGCACCTCCCAGTAGGGCCGACCCTGGATGAACTTCTCGAAGCCGCGGAACTCGACGATGTGCAGCCTCACCTCGCGCACGCGATTCCCCTCGTCGAGCAGGATCGTCACCTTGCCGTGGCCCTCGACGCGGGAGACCGGCTCGATGACCACGCGTCTGGAGTTCTCGGGATGGGCGGCGGTTTCGAGAGGGAAAGGCATCAAGGGCAACCTCTTCCAGCGCGGAGGACGCAAAGCGCGCAGATCATTCGATCCGTTTTGCGTCCTTCGCGTCTTCGCGCTCTTTGCGTCGAACGTGGTTTCATCTCAATCATAGAGCAGCATTCGTCGCCTTGCCGTCGAAGGTGTTGATCGAGATCATGGAATTTAACGCCCATGAAGATGGCCGATTCCATCGGCCGTCGGAGACCGTTTGTCCAGCGAGTCATAAGGCGGGAAAGCGCCGCCCCCCGCAAGCTCCGGTCTTTCAGGCCACCAGCCCGAGTATCGCGAGGAAATGGCGCGGCCCCTGCCGGAAGCTCGGGATGCCGGGCGCGACGACGGCCGGCGCGGCGCCCTCGAGCAGCGAGCCGCGTGAAGCCGGGCCGGGCTTGCCGAACAGCACGGAAGCGGAGGGCATCGAACATTGCAAAACATGTATCAAGACTCCATAATTGCACACATGAAACGCGATCTCGCCACTCGATTGCTGGACGCACTGGATCACTCGCCGGCCGTGGCCCTGCTCGGGCCACGCCAATCGGGCAAGACGACCCTGGCGCTGGAGATTGCTCGCGAGCGACCGGCGGTCTATCTCGACCTGGAATCGGAGCAGGACCGCGCCAAGCTGGCGCAGCCGGAACTGTATCTGCCCGACCATCTCGACACCCTGGTCATCCTCGACGAGGTACACCGCACACCGGGCCTGTTCCCGGTGCTGCGCGGACTGATCGACCGCGCCCGGCGCGCTGGACGCCGGAGCGGCCTCTACCTGCTGCTGGGTTCGGCCTCGCCCGATCTGCTGAAACAGTCCGGCGAGACCCTGGCCGGACGCATCGCCTATCTGGAACTGACACCTTTTCACGTCCTGGAAGTCGGCGATCGATCGCTCGATGCGCTCTGGCTGCGCGGCGGCTTTCCTGAAAGCTTTCTGGCGCCCGACGATGCACGCAGCCTGCGTTGGCGGCAGGATTTCATCCGCAGTTATCTGGAGCGGGACATCCCCCAGTTCGGCCCGCGCATCGCCGCCGATACCTTGCGACGTTTCTGGACCATGCTGGCGCATCATCAGGGCGGCTTGCTCAACACGGCACAGTTCGCGCGCAACCTGGGCGTCGATGTCAAGACCGCCGGCAGCTATCTCGGCCTCTTGGTCGATCTGCTGTTGGTGCGGCGTCTGCCGCCCTGGCATGCCAATCTCGGCAAGCGACTGGTGAAGTCGCCCAAGGTGTTCCTCCGCGACAGCGGGCTCACGCATGCGCTGCTTCAGATTCCGGACAAGGACACGCTGCTCGCCCACCCGGTGGTGGGCGCCAGTTGGGAAGGTTTCGTCATCGAGAATCTGCTGGCCAATGTCGATCCGCTGGCCCAAGCCCACTTCTACCGCAGCAGCGGCGGGGCGGAGATCGATCTTCTGTTCTCCTGGCCGGACGGCCGCTGTTGGGCCATCGAGGTGAAGCGGAGTTTGACGCCCAAGCCGGAGCGCGGTTTTCATTCCGCCTGCGCCGACCTGAAGCCGGAACGGCGCTTCGTCGTCTATCCAGGAAACGAGCGTTACCGGCTGGCGGAAGACATCGAGGCACTGCCTTTGCCCCGACTGGCGGAGCTCGTGCGCGGCAAGTAAGGAGGCCGTCCCGCCAGGGCCGACTTTTCAGGCCATCCGCGGGAACATGACGGGTAAATGGCGCGGCCCCTGCCGGAAGCTCGGGATGCCGGGCGCGACGACGGCCGGCGCGGTGGTCGCTTGCACGGCCATTGCCATCGAGCAGGGCGTCAGGCCGTCGATCGCGCCGCCGTTTCGAAATCCACTCACCCCCCGTGCGACACCCGCATCACTTCAACCCGGACTGTTCAGGCTCCCTTTCGCAGCCGCTCAGTCATAGTGCAGCATCTCGTAGTCGAGCCTCGGCTCGCGCCCGGCGGCGAGATCGGTGAGGAATTTCCAGATCGCTTCCGCGGAGGGCGGGCAGCCGGGCAGGAAATGGTCGATGCGCACCACTTCGTTCAGCGGGCGCACCTTGTCGAAGGGAAGCGGCAGTTCGCGGTCGTTGGGAATCTGCCCGCCCTCCAGCCCGATGCCGTAGTGATAGACCTCCTGGAAGCAGTCCCACAGGTCGATGTTGTTGCGCATCGCCGGGATGCCGCCGGTGATCGCGCAGGCGCCCACCGCGACCAGCGTCCTGCAATTGCTGCGGAACTCCTTCAGCACATGCACGTTCTCGGCGTTGCACACGCCGCCCTCGACCAGCCCGATTTCGCACGGCCCGCAGTGCTTGATGTCGGTGAGCGGAGAGCGATCGAGCTCCACCAGCTCGAGCAGATCGAACAGCTTCTCGTCGATGTCGAGCAGCGACATGTGGCAGCCGAAGCAGCCGGCGAGCGAGCAGGTGGCGACTTTCAGCTTGCCCATTTCACCCTCCACCCGCGCCCTCTCCCCGCCGGGTGGGCAGAGACAGCGCGATGTCGTGACGGTCGTAGGGGCGACGGCCGATCGGCACCGCGAAGCCCACCCGCTTGCGCAGGATCGCGCCGGTCGGACAGACCTCGACCGCGCGGTCGTTTGCCGAGAGCGCGGTGTCGGCCAGCCGCCCGCTCGCCGAATTGACGATCAGGCGCGCGCGGATGCCGCGCCCGCCGATCGCGAAGACGTTCTTGCCATCGACGTCGCGACTCGCCCGCACGCACAGCTCGCACAGGATGCAGCGGTTGCGTTCCAGAACCACGTCCGGATGCGAGGCGTCGAGGTCGCGCGCCGGGAAGAAGTGCGTGAAGTGCGGCGTGGTCATGCCCAGCCGGCGGGCGGTCTCCTGCAGCCGGCATGCGCCGCTCTTCTCGCACGACGGGCAGAAGTGGTTGCCCTCGACGAAGAGCATCTGCACCAGCGTCAGCCGGTGCGCATTCAATTCGGCCGTCTCGCTTTCCACCGTCATGCCCGCGGCCGCGCGGTTGGTACACGCCGCACCCAGCCGCCCGCCGATGCTCACCGTGCACAGCTTGCAGGAGCCGTGCGGCGCAAGACCGGGAAGATGGCACAGGTGCGGGATGTGGGAGCCGGCCGCGGCCGCGGCGTCCAGGATGGTCTGGCCCTCCTCGAAGGGAATCGCCCTGCCGTCCAGGGTGAACGTACCGGCGCTCAAAACAGGACCTCTTGCCGCCAAGACACAAAGGCACCAAGGTGCACCAAGAACTGTTTCTTGGTGACACTTGGTGTCTTGGTGCCTTGGTGGTTCATGAATTTTTCGTTCAATCGGCCGCCAGATGCGCCCATTCGTCGTCGCGGCCGGTGATGAGCCGCGCGGTCTCCAGCGCATCGTCGAGATCGAAGGCCGGCTCGAACTCCAGCTTCTTCAGCCGCCTCTCGTAGGCTTCGGGAAACTTCTGCATGGTCTGCACCACCGGATTCGCCGCCGTGTGGCCCAGCCCGCAGTGGGCCATGTCGCGCAGCACGCACATGATTCGCTTCATCTCCTGCATGTCATAGGGCGAGCCCTTGCCGGCCGCGAGCTTGTCCATGATGTTGCGCAGCAGCGAGGTGCCCACCCGGCAGGGCGTGCAGAAGCCGCAGCTCTCGTGGGCGAAGAAATGCGTGAAGTTGCGCGCCACCTCGAACATGTCGCGTTCGCGCGAGAACACCATGAACGCCCCGGCGCTCGCGAGATCCTCGAACGCGATGCGGCGCTCGAACTCCTGGAACGAGACGCAGGTGCCCGAGGGGCCGCTCACCTGTACCGCGTGCGCGTGCTTCGCGCCGCACTCGGCGAGCACCTCGCGCACCGTCACGCCGAAGGGAACTTCATACACTCCCGGGCGGGCGCAGTCGCCGGACACCGAGATCAGCTTGGTTCCGGTCGATTGCGGCGTGCCCATCCCCGCGAACCGGGCCGCACCGCGCTCGGCGATCCTCGCCGCGCAAGCGAAGGTCTCGACATTGTTGACCACCGTCGGCTGCCCGCGGTAACCGCAGCGGTCCGGAAACGGCGGGCGGTTGCGCGGCTTGCCCGGCTTGCCCTCGAGCGACTCGATGAGTGCGGATTCCTCTCCGCAGATGTAGGCGCCCGCGCCCAGATGGATGGCGATGTCGAAGTCGAACCCGCGGGCACCGAGGATGTCCGTGCCCAGCAACCCCGCAGCGCGCCGGCGCTCGAGGGTGCGGCCGAGCGCCGGGAGCAGGTTGCGGTATTCGCCGCGCAGATAGATCAGCCCGCGGCGCGCGCCGATCACGCGCGCGCACACCGTCATGCCCTCGATCACCAGATCGGCGTGGCTCGCGAGCAGCACCCGGTCCTTGAAGGTCCCGGGCTCGCCCTCGTCGGCATTGCACACCACGCAGTGCGCGTCGCCCACGGCCTTGCGGCAGCTCGCCCATTTGGCGGCGGTCGGGTATCCGGCGCCGCCGCGACCGCGCAGCCCGGAGGCCTCGATGCGCGCGAGCGTTTCCTCGGCGCCGATCGAGAGCATCGAGGCGAGCGCTGCTCCGGGCTCGAACGGCTCGCCGAGCAGCGGCCCGGCGCGGCGCACGTTGTCGGGCACCTCGAAGAGCATCGCCGGCCAGTGCGCGAGCGGCTTGCGGCTGCGGATCAGCTCCGCGAGGAGATCGATGCGCGCCTTGTCGAGCGAGGGCACGGCGAGCCCGTTCACGAGCATCGCCGGTGCCAGGTCGGCGAGCCCGATGTCGGAAGTCTCGTCGACATACACCAGGCCGTCCTCCGAGACCTTCCCCGGTTCCACCCACAGCCGCTCGCACAGGTACTGCATCAGTTCGGCCTTGCCGGCGTGGCGGTCGATGATGTTGTCCGAGAACAGGACCTCGTAGGCGCCGTGCGAGTCGGCGTGGAAGAACGAGTAGAAGCTCGCCGTCGCCTCGAGCCGAACGCGCGCTACGCCGACCAGGCGGGCGAGTTGGTCGAGTGTCTCCGAAGGCACGACCCCGCAGGATTCCTGCACGTTGCGCAGGATCTGCACCAGATTGGCGGGATCGTTCCCCCAACGCCGTGCGATCGCCGGCAGATCGCAAGCCATGGCGGAATCGGCGGGTTCGGGCGGCATGGGCGGATAATCGTCGCGTTCGCCAGGGCAAGCCTGCTATCCTGCCCGGCGATGAACTTGATCGAAGTCATTGTAGACCACATCGATACCCGCCGCCGCCGCGCCGGGTTCGCAACGGAGAGTACGCGATGCACCGGCATGCCGCGATGAACGCCATCCCGTCCCACAGCCTGCTGTCCGGACATGACGTCTATCTGCTGCGCGAGGGAACCCACGGCCGCCTCTACGACAAGCTGGGCGCGCATGCGTCGGTCGCTCACGGCCGCAAAGGGGTCCAGTTCGCGGTGTGGGCGCCGAATGCGGCCTCCGTGTCGGTCATCGGCGACTTCAACGGATGGGACAAGGGGCACCATCCGCTGCGGGCGCGCCCGGACGGCTGCGGCGTCTGGGAGGGCTTCGTCGCCGACGTGGCGCACGGCGCGTGCTACAAGTACCACATCGTCTCGCGCCATGGCGGGCACCGGGTCGACAAGGCCGACCCCTACGCGATGTACGCGGAGACGCCGCCGCGCACGGGATCCCGCGTGTGGGATCTGGCGTACTCCTGGAACGACGGCGAATGGATGGCGCGGCGGCGCAGCGCCAATGCGCTCGATGCGCCGATGTCGATCTACGAGATCCATCTCGGCTCATGGAGACGCGCGCCGGACGGCCGCTCGCTCACCTGCCGCGAACTGGCGCCGCTGCTCGCCGGGTACGTGCGCGAGATGGGCTTCACCCACATCGAACTGCTGCCGGTGACCGAGCATCCCTTCTACGGGTCCTGGGGCTACCAGACGACGGGCTTTTTCGCGCCCACCGCCCGTTACGGCACGCCGCAGGACTTCATGTGCCTCGTCGACACCCTGCACCAGGCCGGCATCGGCGTGATCCTCGACTGGGTGCCCTCGCACTTCCCGAGCGACGAACACGGGCTGGCCTATTTCGACGGCACCCATCTGTTCGAACACGCCGATCCGCGCCAGGGCTTCCACCCTGAATGGAAGAGTGCCATCTTCAACTACGGGCGAAACGAGGTGCGCGCCTTCCTCCTGTCGAGCGCGCTGTTCTGGCTCGACAAGTACCACGTCGACGGGCTGCGCGTGGACGCCGTCGCCTCGATGCTCTATCTCGATTACGGGCGCAGGCGAGGCGAGTGGATCCCGAACGAGCATGGTGGCCGCGAGAACCTCGACGCCATGCGCTTCCTGCGTGCCCTCAACGAAGCGGTCTACCGCGACCATCCCGACACGCAGACCATCGCCGAGGAATCCACTGCCTGGCCGATGGTCTCGCGCCCGGCCTACATGGGCGGCCTGGGCTTCGGCATGAAGTGGAACATGGGCTGGATGCACGACACGCTGAAGTACTTCTCCATCGATCCGCTGTTCCGCAAGTACCACCACGGCCGGATCACCTTCAGCATCTGGTATGCGTTCGCCGAGAACTTCGTCCTGCCGCTCTCGCACGACGAGGTGGTGTACGGCAAAGGCTCGCTCGTCGGCAAGATGCCCGGTGACGAGTGGCAGCGCTTCGCCAACCTGCGCCTGCTCTACGGCTGGATGTGGGCGCATCCGGGCAAGAAGCTGCTGTTCATGGGCGGCGAGTTCGGCCAGGTGCGCGAGTGGCAGCACGAGGAGAGCCTGGAATGGCAAATCCTCCAGTACCCGCAGCATGCGGGACTGCAACGCTGGGTCGCCGACCTCAACCGCTGCCTGCGCGCGCAAGCCGCGCTGCACGAGAAGGACTTCTCCGGAGACGGCTTCGAATGGGTGGACTTCCAGGACTGGGAGGAAAGCGTCGTGAGCTTCCTGCGCCGCGGCAGGCGTGACGAGGAAACGGTGCTGGTGGTGTGCAACTTCACCCCGGTGCCCCGGCGCAACTACACGGTCGGCGTGCCGCAGGGCGGCCGGTGGGAGGAGATCCTCAACAGCGACGCCGCGCTCTACGGCGGCAGCGGCATGGGCAACCTGGGCGGGGTCGAGGCGGTCCCGGTCTCCGCGCACGGCCGCGCCCACTCCCTCATGCTGACGCTGCCGCCGTTGGCGGTGCTCTATCTGCGCCCCGCGCGCGCCGCGGCCTGAGGGCGGGGGCGGCCGCGTGACCGCAACGCTCGATCGGCTCTCCGCGCTCTGCGGAATCGAACCCGGCTACCACGACATCTGGGGCACCTGGCATCCCACCAGCGAGAACACGCGCCGCGCGCTGCTCGCCGCGATGCACGTTTCGCCGGACACCGATCCGGCGCGGCTGGCCGAGGAATTCGAGAATCGTGACTGGCGCCGACTGCTGCCGCCGGTGTGCGTGCTGGGCGCACCGGGGCACACCCGTCACGTCGAGCTCACGGTACCCGCCGAAACGGCGGACGCGTCTTTCGCGTGGACGCTGACCCTGGAAAACGGCGAGCGCCGCGCCGGAGAGGTGCGCCCCGCCGGGCTCGAGCCGGCGGGGGAACGGTGGATCGGTGCGGCGCACTTCCTTCGTTATCGCTTCCCGCTGCCGGAGAGCGCCGAGACCGGCTATCACAGCTTGGAACTGGAGCATCCCGGCCCGGGGACCGAACCGCCGGCGCGAATGACGCTGATCGTCGCCCCATCCGCCTGTCATGTTCCGGAAGCGCTGCGCGGCAGCGGGCGGGTCTGGGGCCTCGCGGTCCAGCTCTACGGCATCCGCTCGCGGCGCAACTGGGGGATCGGCGATTTCGGCGATCTCCATGCGCTCGTCGAGCTTGCGGGATCGGTGGGCACCGGCTTCGTCGGATCGAGTCCGCTCCACGCCCTCTACCCGGACGATCCCGCCCGCGCGAGCCCCTACAGTCCTTCGAGCCGGCTGTTCCTCAACGTGCTCCA
>Ga0100381_1000847_pt1 | contig 30206 bp, 27 predicted proteins | sample CryGeymeta201505_FD_80416 | JGI IMG/M metagenome (GOLD analysis project Ga0100381, IMG submission 80416) | Groundwater microbial communities from Crystal Geyser aquifers in Utah, USA - Crystal Geyser metaG 2015-05 | ecosystem: Environmental > Aquatic > Deep subsurface > Groundwater | place: USA...
ATTGAAGAAAAATGAAAAAGTAATGAGTGCAGCAAAACTAGCAACACATTGCCAAGAAAAAAATGGAATTGCGTGTGCAAATGAAGCATTTATAAAATCGGCCGCTCGCTTAGATCGTGACTTGAAGGTTGTTTCCGACGGTGTAGGTTTAGCAAGTTGGCGTGATATCAATCCAAAAACACTGCGTGATAAAATCTTCTATGTCTTTAATGAAATGAAGAAGCCACTGCATTACATCGATATTTCTAATCAAATTACAGAGCTTAGTTTTGATAATAAATCAGTTAATACACAGGCTGTACATAATGAACTAATTAGATACGATGAGTTTATTTTGATTGGTCGTGGTATTTACGCCTTAAAATTTTGGGGATATGAAGAAGGGACAGTTGCTGATGTGATTGAAAAAGTTTTGATTGAACACGGTGAACTTGAACGTGATGAAATCGTGGAAAAGGTATTAGAAAAGCGCCAAGTCAAAAAAATCACAATTTTGCTAAACCTAAAGAATAAAGATCAATTTACTAAAACTAAGACTGATAAGTACAAACTGACAACAGCAGCTAAGTAATTAGATCTGCTTTTGCTTGACGATTGGGGTACGATTTGATAAAAAGGTCTACGTACCCTTATTATTATGGGCGGTTAGCTCAGTTGGCTAGAGCGTCTGGTTTACACCCAGAAGGTCATTGGTTCGACCCCAATACCGCCCACCAGGTAGACGATAAAATAAAAAAATTCCCTCCTCACTAGCGTTCAAACGGAGGGGGTCACAGGACACTGCAGTTAGGCGGCGTCGAAGTTAGATGTAACATCCTAGGGGTTAGGATTGTGGCTTTACAACGATCATGGCTTTGCGCTCGGTGAGGATGGGATTTTTGTGTCCGCTTGGATAATCTCTAATAGCTTCAAAAAGTGTGGTGTATGAATATATGTAGTCTTTACCGTTACGTGTGCCTGGATCGTTAGTGATAAAATGAGATTTGGCGTCGTTGTAGCCGGTAATTACTAGGGCGTGGCGTTCGGGGCCGCCGTTGGTAAAATTGGGATTATGGAGCGCAATGCCGTTTGCGGGAATAACGATGATATTACCGCTTGCCAATTGGCTGCGCATATCGTCAATTGTAAAGTCGTAAATTAGTTCTGTATTTGAATAATGCAAATAATCGGTCATTAATCTTTGGGTGTCGGCGGCGGATGAGTCGTTGTGGAAACCATAATTTTCATCTTCGTAAGCGGACATGGCGAGGATTTCTGCTAAGGCTTCTGTGTTTGTGAGGGCTTGGCCGGTTGCCCATCCGTAGGCCATTAAAAGGGAGGCTTCTTCGCAACCGTCTTGCTGGCGGTCGTCCGCCCAATCACCAAATGGGGCTTGAGAGATAAATGGCACTTTGTGAATTTTTTCGGCAGGTAGCTGTTGTGGGGTGGCTTCGGATTCGTACTCAATCGGAATAATTTCGATTTGTCGCTGTGCTTCTTTAACCAAATTTTGTACTCGGTTAATTGGATTAAGTGACTGGCCCCAATAATACAAAATGAAGGTACTGGAGATGACAATTCCCATGATAATAATTAAGATTAAATTGCGTTGACTAATTTTCATTTATATAGGATTATTTAATATACAGGACGGCACTATCGATTTTGTCACTTGGTTTAAGACCATCAATTTTGAAAGCGTGTGAAACAACTTTGCAACCGGGTCTTAGTTGTGGCCAAACAATTTTATAAAACTTTTGCATGGTATCTTTAAGGAGAAAGCAAAAAATGACGTCGGCATCTTTATAATCTTGGGTCCAAAAGTTTTTGTATTGAATTTTAGATCCAGGGGAAAATAGGGACTTTATTTTGGCTAAGACGTAAGTTGGAAAAGACAGTTCATACCCAACAGCATTGGCGCCTTCTTTACTTGCGGCAAAAATGAGACGGCCGTCGCCACAGCCTAGGTCGTAGACTTTCTGACCTTTTGTAAGCTTAGCCAATGTCATCATTTTGCGTAAAACTTTTTTTGAAGTTGGGACAAAGGGGGCACCTGTTACCATGGCGTAAATACCGGGCAAGGAGATAATTAACATGCCGACAAAAATCCAAATTGGCTCAATCTTAAGCAAATAAAGCAATGGTGAAAGGACAAGGACATAACCGGCAAGCAGAAAGGCTTCAAGCATTGGTAATATTTAATAATTGTTCAATCAAGTTTAGCTTGGTTTGCGTTGGTTTCCTATACATTTCTATTAATGCCAAAGCGATTTGACTGTAAATCCCCTCCCCTGCTTCTATTTTTTTAAAATGATGCAAAAGTTGGGCTAGACCAAAATATTGCGGTCGATAACCAACATGCCTAAAATTGATCAAATAAATGCCATCACTGTTTTGAATAAGATGCTCCGGTAAAAATGCTGTATGGGTCCACAGCATTGCCGGCTGATTTGCCTTTTGGCTAAGATAACTTCGAGCATCTTGAAGAATTGGTGAGGCTTCCGGTTCGTTGTATTGGCTTAGCTGTTCTTTAAGCCAGCCCCATGCGGAGCGTTCTGCTATGGTTGACTGACATAATGGTTTGGGCATTTTCGAGACAAGCTTTTTGTAAGCGTAGATAATTGCGTTGAGGTCTTTTGGATGTTCGCCATTAATAAATTCTCTATTTAAAAAGTACTGCTGTTTGTGGACATCGTGGCCAAAACTATTAATGGCGGGAATCTTTAATGTGTTGCACGTAAATTGCAAATTAAATTGATGCAAAACTTTGTACTCGGGTACGTCTTGTTGCTCGGTCCACAATTTAGTATGTGTGTTGGATGCCATTTTCGGTAATTATGTATTCGACACTTTGGTCAAAAGTTTCTGTTGGTAGGGTTTCGCTTGTAATGCACTCACTATAGTTAACGCCGATGGTAACGCCTTGAAACTCTTTTAGATAGCGATCGTAACAGCCTTTGCCGTAGCCAAGTCGATCTCCTTGTAAGTCAAAAACGATGGCCGGCACAATGAGGCAATCGGGTGTTTGGGGTTGTTTGTTAGTGATGATTGGCTCTGGGATACCAAATTGACCTTCTTTAAAATCCTTTAAATCTGATACCTGATAAAAACTAATTGTGTTATCCGCAGTGGTAATCGGGAATAAAAATTGCTGTGGGTTTTGCTCGACAAGCGGTAGTAAGTTGACCTCGCTGCGGACCGGGTAGTAGATGCCGATGCTTGTAGACATTTGTGCCTCAATTAGATTAGCAAGGTGGACTCTGATGTATTTACTTTTTTGGGTGCGCTCGCTTTCGGAGATGGCTTCTCGCATTAATAGAAACTGCTGCCGTAATTGGGCTTTAAAAGAATGCAAGAATAATGGGAATTAAAAAAATAGATAAGGCGCCAATGATAATCATTACAACCACATTAACTGGGTGTGGATCGGTACCAATTTCGGCATAACCGCGTGTAAAAAAGAAGGTTTGGCCAACAATAGATGAAGTAATTAACAATAGCCCCCACCACGGTGTATTAAGCGCGATAAGTGGTGCCAACATAAATAAAAAGGAAAAGAAGGTGATGGAAATTAAGCCTACCGAAAAAGTGTCGGGGCTTTCCGACTTAAACTTGGTAAAGAGCATGACATAAAATGCGATTGTGATCACGAAAAAACTGACCGTAAAAAACTCAGCCAACTGCGAGATACCGCCCTGCCCTAGTGCCACATTAATGCCAATGGGAATTAATGGCACAAACATAGTTTGGACAGCTCGCCACAAATTATGAGGAAAAGAGAAAATGGAAAAACAAGCAAAATAAAAAAATATAGCTACAAAAGCCCCGATTGCCGGCAAAATATACCACTTTGGATCTAAATTAAATCCTCCATTTGGATACGCCAAACGAAAAGTATAAATTGTTAGCGATGGCAATAAAGCCAAATACAAAAAATAGAGATTTTTTAAAACGATTAAGGTACGGTTGTGGATTTTGAGGTGGGCTATTTTCATGCTGCAATTTTATCCGATGGTGGGCAAGAGAGGACTTGAACCTCCACGGCCATAGATGGCCACTAGCCCCTCAAGCTAGCGCGTCTACCAATTCCGCCACTTGCCCATGTTTGTGCCTATTATTTTTACTATAGTTTGGCTGCTTATACAAGTGTTTGCACTTGATCTTTTTACCCGACATTATTAGAATCTTTAATACAAAAAATTTACATAAATTTATTTTGTTAATATTTACATTATGAATACAAGAAAAAGTACAGTTGCGCTGACTTTGGTTGGGTCTTTGGTATTGGGATTTGCGGGCGGCTCCCTTGGGGCGGCTACGACCAATTTGTTTGGAAGTGACACGGACTTGGTGGGTGACAGTGGGCAGGTTCAACAAACACAAATTGTGGAAGAAGGGTCGCAAACAATAGATGCGATTGAAAAAGTACAACCCGCAGTAGTCTCAATTGTGGCAACAAGAGATTTGCAAATTGTCAGACGCTCACCGTCATCGCTATTTAATCCGTTTATGCCGGTTCCACAAGAAGCGCCGCAAGTGGAAACACAACGCCAGCAAGTTAGTGGTGGATCCGGATTTATTGTTTCGGCAGATGGATTGGTCCTTACCAATAAACATGTAGTAAGGGACGAGGATGCTGATTACTCAGTTGTACTTAATAATGGTGAGGAATATACGGCCGAGGTAGTCAGTAGAGATCCGGCAAATGACTTAGCTGTAATTCAAATACTGGAAGGTGAAGATAAGAGTAAGCCAAAAGATTTGCCGATTGTGGAATTTGGCGAAAGTGACAATTTAAAAATTGGCCAAAAAGTAATTGCGATTGGCAATGCCCTTGGTGAATTTCAAAATACGGTAACATCTGGAATTGTGAGTGCGATTAGCCGACAAATTGAAGCATCGGATTCTATGGGTGGAAATAGGGATGTCTTAACAAACTTATTGCAAACTGATGCAGCCATTAATGCCGGTAATAGTGGTGGTCCGTTAATTAATTTATCTGGACAGGTTGTAGGCGTAAATACGGCAATTGCGTCTGGCGCAAATGGTATTGGTTTTGCCATTCCGATTGACGATGTAAAGCCGGTAGTAAGCAGCGTTAAAGAGTTTGGGGAAATTGTGCGACCTCAGTTAGGTGTAAGATATGTGCTGTTATCTAAGACCAATGCTGAAAATTTTGAAATAGATGTGGACCACGGTGCCTACCTAGCGGGTAATGACTCCGAGGCTCTACCGGCAGTATTAAAGGACTCGCCGGCGGACAAGGCGGGACTACAGGCAAAAGATGTGATTTTAGAAGTGGACGGCAAAGAGATTAATGAAACTTTTGGCTTACAAGAAGCAATTAGAAACAAAAAGCCAGATGACAAGGTTAACCTTACAATTTGGCGTGATGGCAAGAGTATAGAAAAGACTGTAACCCTAGAAGCTTTTGAACCACAAAAATAGTAATGTTCAGCAAATCGCGATTAATGGTTATGATCGAAACTTTTCATATTTTGTAAATGACGAGTCAACAAAAGACATTGCCATTGTTGATCCGGGGGACATTAGTTTATTGGAACAAATTATTGATGAGGGGAACTGGCGACCAAAAATGATTTTACTAACCCATAGTCATCATGACCATGTGGAGGCGGTCGCTCCCCTTGTTGCTCATTACGATATTCCTGTTTACTTGCACGAAAATGCCATGGACAGAGTTGACGTCCCCTCACACTTGATACGCCTAATTAATGATGGGACAAAAATTGCATTAGGTAATTTGAAAATAGAAGTTTTGTATACACCGGGGCATATTGATGATGCGGTCTGTTTCTATATATCGGCAGAGCAAGCTTTGGACGGTACACCAAAACTGCTAACTGGTGATACCCTATTTGTTGAAGGGTGTGGACGTTCTGATTTTCCCCTTAGCAACCCAACAGATTTAAAGGCAAGTCTAAGGCGTATTAGCCAACTACCAAATAACACCGAGGTTTTTCCCGGACACGATTATGGTAGCAAACCTATTTCTACGATTGAATGGGAAAAAGTACAGAATCGGCATATGCAAATTTATAGATAACTTATTCCAGTTCATGTATTGACAAAATAGACATAAGTTATTATAATTTCTGCCTGATTTTAAATATGCCTTATGGAACATAATAATCTTGGTACCGAGAGTTTACCTACTAATAAAGTACCCGTAAATAATACATTACACGTACCTGTTGAAAATCCAGGTAAGCACCTTGTAAAACTTGGTGAATGCAATTTCGCAGTGCAAATTACGGATAAAGGTAATGTAATAATTTTAAGTGATAGGACAGATCATGCTGTTGCAGTTAATAAGAAGAACTTTGAAATTGCAAAAGTACAATTTAACGAAGACGGTGAAGTTACACTTGTGGATAATGCTCAAGTACTTAATGGTAACTTAGTAGATGTTGATGAAGATGCTGGAAAGATTGAGTTTGACTTTGGATATAAACGCGGCCGTTACAGCTTAATAGCAGTTTATAAGGAAGATAAAAAAGGATCTGAAGTAGTTGTTGAATCGATTAATGAGGAAATACAAAAAGTTGTGGCAAAGACTGAAAAAGTTTCAGAACTGTTGCAATCTGGCGATAGTCAATACGGTATCGATATTAGAAATGGCGTTTTACGAGAATGCTTATCGATTCATACTGATAACTATGGTGCGTATTTAACCAACGTTTCGGATACGCCAGGTCAAACAACTTATATGCTAGAAGTACTTCGCCCTTTAACAAGTGAAGAGGCTACAGCTGAAACAGCAACGCCACGCGAAGACCGTAGGATTACCGGTCCGATTACAATAACTGTAACTGATTCTGTTTCTGAAGGCATTAAATTGATCACAGCAGATTCACTAAAACAGGGTAAGCACCAACAAGTCATGATCTCTAATCATGGCAAGAAAATTGAATTAAATGGAGAAATCACTAATGATGCAATGGATTTCACTATTAGTGTTGCGGTAGATGGTACAATAAATATTGTATCAAATACAGAATTACGCACCTTTCATCATGCAAAATCTGCAATGGAATCTACAGTGTTACGAGGAGAGAAGGAAAATGATACGCAATCAATTATTCAGCCGCCAACTGAACCTCCAACTCAACCACAAATTATGCATACTATTGATAAATCCCATGTAGTTGGTGAATCGCGCGAATTAACGCAAATTGGCGAAACAATTAATGTGGTATTGCAAAACGGTGTGGAAATGTTAGTGACGATTGGTGATGACGATTACCATGTTATCCAAGAAGAAGGTGCAGACAGGCTAACGGTTACTGATTTGCAAAATAATCAGCTGACACAATTAAGCCCATCTACCGACTTCCGTGTTGGTACGACGTTAAGCTCTAATAATGGTGACGCAAAGGTTGAGCTAAAAGTTCGTACAAATGATAATGGTTTGCCCGTTGTTAGTATTACTAAACTTGCCGGTATTGTAAGTTATTTGGTTGCAGATAATAGTCCTCAGCCACAAACTGTTGATATACCTACGCCACCAGAGCCAACATTAGATGAATTACAACCAGAACGTGTAAGTGTTGATCTAAAGGCAAATCAAGCGCAAATAGGAATTGATCTTAGTTATGGGATACAAACTTTGTATTTGGGAAGCCAAAACCATATTATTTACTTAAGACGTATTACTGACGATAGATATAGTATTCAAATTCGCGATGAATCAGATGCCACCAAAAAACATACTTACTACGTTGCCGAGATTACTGTTTCACGAGATAGAAATGGCAAACCAATACTATGCAACTTGGGAGATAGTACGGAGGCTCTATTTGTAAATGTTAATACAATCGATATTAAATTTCATGACTTAGATTTTTCTTTATGCCTAGCAGATGATGGTACTTGGGAAATTGAAGCTAATTGTGACTTAAAAACAATATATTATTTTGCCCCAAATACACCAAAATCAGAAGTTTGTGACTTAAGAACACCAAACGACCTTGACGCCAAATTAGCAGATGGTGAACCCGTATCAGACTATAATCCTAGCTCATATTTACCACGTGGCGATCAAAAAGATCCATTGGTTAGAGATAAAACATACCGTGAATTAACTATGGGGAATAATACTGATGAGACAGCAAAAACAAGAATGGAGGCGGCATATCAATCAATAAAATTGCATTTGACTAGACTAAACGTGGAGAGCCCTTCTGAAGACGACGTATTAGGTTGGGGACGTATACTTGCCGACATTGATAAAAATGACAATGCAAGTAAAGTTAATTATTTGGCAGATGTTCTTGGTCTCAATAATCGCAAGAAATCATTAATTAATGAGCTTAATATAATTAGTAGTAACGTCTCAATATATTACCAAGCACATCAAAATAATATCAAGCATGCAAAAGGTCAAATTGCTGCATCGGAAGAGATTGTGGCACGATGGGAACATCAGGTGAGTTATTTATTTAAGATACTTGGAGCAACACAAATTGTGGAACCTACTGAACTGGTAAAATTTGCAGAATTTGTAGCGGACAAGGCAAAAAGCCAAACCGAAGTTGAGTTGCATGAGACAATTAAAAATCATCTTGGTATAAAGGAACCAAAAATGAATACACTTGCAAAAATGTGGCGCTCTCTTTTCCCAAGTAAGGCCAAGCAAGCTGAAGCAAATAACATAAAATTATTGCAGCATAAGTTAAACAGCATTTTGCAAATGACGTCTCAACTAGAAAAAAATAGAGATTATATTAGAAAGACAGAACTAAACTCAATTAAGCCAGTATTTGAATTTATGGGAAAGGTATCTAGTACTAACTTTGATAAAGTTATTAAAATGGCTAATGAAAACTATGGGTTTGCCGTTTTAAATAAAAAATTTGGTGATCCAAGTGATCCAACGTATGCAAAAATAGCTAATGATTTACGTACGATGGAAATGGGCTTTCCCGATGAATTTCCAGCGACTACCAGAGATGGTATCGATGTCAAAATTGTATATTCTAAATTTGAAACGCCAATACTGGTAGTCGAAGATTTTTAAACTGTGCCGGCCACAGGGAATTGTTCACACACTTCCCTAACCTGTGCTTTAATATTTTCTAACTCGGTTGGATTGTCGGCATTAGATAATGCGCCGTCGATCCACTGGGCTAGTTTTTTAATTTCTGCTTCTTTAAAACCGCGGGTGGTAATGGCTGGTGTACCTAGGCGAACACCGGATGGGTCAAACGGGCTGCGTTCGTCAAAGGGGACCATGTTTTTGTTACAGGAAACGCCAATTTGTTCGAGAGCGTGTTCGGCTTCTTGGCCGCTAAGACCTTTGGATTTGATGGTGTCTAACAACATTAAGTGGTTATCGGTGCCGCCGGTAATAATGACGTGGCCCATATCTACTAGAGATTGAGCAAGGGTTTGTGCGTTAACAATAACTTGTTTGGCGTAATCTTGAAATTCCGGTTGAAGGGCTTCTTTAAAGGCTACGGCTTTGGCAGCGTTAATGTGGTCGTGGGGGCCGCCTTGCATGCCGGGGAATACGGCTTTGTCGATTTCTTTGGCGAAGGGTTCTTTACAGAGGATGAGTGCTCCACGAGGCCCGCGCAGGGTTTTATGGGTGGTTGTGGAAACGACGTCAAATAGTGGGGTTGGATTTTCCAGTTGTTTACCGGCAATTAAACCGGCAATGTGAGCGATATCGGCAAAAGTAATGGCGCCAACTTCGTCGGCGATCTCTTTAAATTTGGCCCAGTCTAAATCGCGTGAATAAGCACTAAAGCCAGCAACAATTACTTTTGGCTTGTGTTCGTGAGCGAGGCGGCGAACTTCATCCATGTCGATTAAATGGGTTTCGGGATCAACTCCATACTGAACAAAGTTGTACAGTTTGCCGGAAAAGTTGACGGGATGGCCGTGGCTTAAGTGACCACCGTGAGCAAGGCTCATACCTAAAATTGTGTCACCCGGTTGAGCTATGGCAAAATAAACGGCAGCGTTAGCCGGAGAACCGGATAAAGCTTGTACATTGGCATGCTCGGCACCAAACAACGCTTTGGCACGATCTATGGCTAAACCTTCGATTGTATCAACATTTTCTTGGCCGGCATAATAGCGTTTGCCAATGTAACCTTCGGAATATTTATTGGTAAAAACAGATGCCATGGTTTCCAGTACCGGTAACGACACGTGATTTTCGGAAGCAATTAGCTCTAATTCATATAGTTGTCTTCGCTCTTCGGCCCGGATTGCGTCGTAAACTTGCTGATCTTGTTGCTTAAGCTCAGTGTAGGGAAACATAACAGAGATGTATTAAAAATTAGGGCAGCTAAAAAATAGAGGATCCGACTCTAACTGTCAAACTTGGTTTACTTAATCTTTTTTGATGATAATTAGGGTCATATCATCTTTTTGTTCAAACTTACCACGAAAATCATTGACGTCTTTAAAAGTGGCTTTTTGAATGGCGTCAGCTGTTTTAAGTTCGCCATACTTACTAAATGTTTCAGTTAGACGTTCCATACCATATGTATCTTTTTCGTTTTGCCAGGCTTCGGGGAGACCATCACTGTAAAGCATGATGGCATCACCTTTTTTTAGGTCGAGCTCAACCTCTTCCAGTTGATCGTGAATTTCGGGGAGCATGCCAAGGGCAATGCCGCCGGGGGCAGTGAGATCCACTGTTTTGTCGGCTGTGTTGTATTTAAGAATTTGTTCGTGACCGGCGTTTACGTAGCTTAGTTTTTTCTTTTGAAAATCATATTTTACTAAGGCAAGGGTAATAAAAATGGCACCGCTGGTTTTGGCCTTTAGCGTAACGTTTACTTTGGCCAGTAATTTAACGGGGTCCGGCTCTTCCGGTGCAAGCATGGCGATCATAGCGTTGGCGGTTGTGGAAAGCAGACCGGCAGAAATACCGTGGCCCGTCACATCGCCTAAATAGCAGTACAAATAATTACCTTTTTCGTTATCAATTCTAATTAGATCATACACGTCACCACTCACACCGGCGGCGGGAACTAATTCGGCAGAAACATCGATCTGTTCAAAATCGGGAATATCTTTTGGTAATAGGGCTTGTTGGATTTTGGTAGCAAGTTCGATTTCCTTTTGGGTTTTTTCTTGATAGACGCGGGCTTCAATTCCTTTTTTGAGGTCGGTGGCCATTTGATTGACAGCTTTGGCCAAGATGCCCACTTCGTCTTTTGACTTAATTTGGGCGCGTTGGTCTAAATTACCTTGTGCAATATCTTCTACAATTTTGGTGAGCTTGCGTAAAGGACGGGCGATTGTGCCGGCAAATAAAAGGCCGATTAAAATACTAAATAAGATGGCAGCAAGCGCAACCATACCAATATTTATGGCTGCCTGCTGAAGACGAGTCCATAAATTTAAATAAGAAACATTGTAGGCAACGGCATAAGTATTGGAGACCGGATAAACAATATTTGCGATCTGGAAATTTTGTGGATTTGGTTGTGTTAAAAAGGGAATGCCTTCTTTGCTAACAAAGTGGTATTGGCCGGTGTCTGCTTTTTCCAGGTAATAAACTTCACCCAAAATAGTTTTAAGGGATGGGTTTTGGGCTTGAATACGTTCTTGATACACAGGATCGGTTATGTTCTCTCTACTTGGGCCTTTGTATTGCTCCTCTTTTTCGGTGGTGCTGTTGTATAAAAGTTTGCCACTGTAATCGTACACGTCTACGCCTAATACATCGCTATTTTTGCGTAATAAATCTTTCATTTGCGGATTGAACAACACAAAACTCTCGGATGGCAAATATTCTCCGACAAGAGTGGCCATTCTGCTGGCGGTCAGTTCCGAAAAATTGCGAGCATTTAAATAAATATCGTTACTGATTTCCTGCTTATTTTGGTAAATTAAAACAGCGGCGGTCGCAGAGATAGACAAAACGATAAGTGTTGTCAGCAAGAGGCTGATTTGAGAACGTAGTTTCATAAGTCAGATCATATATTTATTTTGAGATCGCTTCAACTAAAACTATACTGTCCAACCTAACTGGCACTTTGTATCCATTACGAGTAATATAGTGGAATCGCCCATAAAATAGAGGGATTCCGTAGGGATCTTTAAAACTGATGATCGACATTAGCTCTTGCAATATTGTCAATCGTGCTTGTTCTTCGTAGGTTGTGTTTAAATTGGCAAGCAGTTTATCGACTTCAGAATTGTGATATTGTGACACATTGTATTTAAGTGATTTAAAAATTGTATTTAGAAAGTTTGTGCCTGTACCAAGATCACTACGCCAGCCTAAAAAGAGCAACTGTACGTCTTCCACCATGTAACTATCAAAAATCTGATCTTGCTCAACTAAGTAAGCTTCGGCATTAAGGCCTAAGGCATTAAGTTCGTGTTCTAAATCCAAACCAAATAAACTTAATGTGGGCGGTACGGCAAAGCGTATTAACTGACCGTTAAGGCCAAGCTCTGTTGTTAGGGCTTTGCGCTCTTCAAAATTCTTGAGTTGAGGAACAATACTGGGGTTATATCCTAAAACTCCCGAACTAACAAATTGTGCGGCAGGCGTACCTTGTCCAGATGTCAACTCCTCCATTTGTTCATATGGCCAAACCTGTAAAAGTTTTTGACGATTTTGAGCTGATGACCAAAAAGAGTTAGCGGGATTCCAAATAAAGAAACTAACGGTCAAATCCGGTTGAGACCTTAATGTAAAATTACTGTCCGCCAGCTGTTCACTTAAATCGACAGAAAAAGGTAAAACGGCAACGACGTCTGTGCTGCTTTTGGCTGTTTCAAAACGGGCATCTTTATCGAAGACCGATTGATAGCTAATGTTTGGAATTAACGGCGGGTTATTCCAGTGTTTTGCAAACGCTTTGTAGTTAACTTGGTTGCTAGTTTTACTAACAAATTGATAGGGGCCGGTGCCGTTAGGGGCTTCGGCAAGGGCAGCTAGATTAGTAGTACTAATGATTGGTACTTGCGTTAATTTCCGGAAAAATTCCGGATCCGGCTCATTTAATTTAAAAGTTACGGTTTCGGGAGCATTAGTTTCGATCCTCTTAATATTTTCAATTAAATCAACCAAATGTGGACTGCGGGTTTTTTGAATAGTGTCAAAAGTTTGCTTAATATGATCCAACGTTAAATCGGTACCATCGTGAAATTTAACGTTACTACGGATTTTAAACTGCCATGTTGTTTCATCAACTTTACCAAAAGTGTAAGCCAGTTGTGGTTGGATTTTTAATTGATCATCAAAATCGACCAGCCGCTCGTAAATCGGATGTAAATACTGGCGGTCAATAGCAACTACGGAATAAGGGTCGAGCGAATTAAGCGGCTCGGCAACTAAAACTTTGGCGGACTTTAAGGTGGCGGCGGAACCGTTGCTGCTAAAAAGACTGCAGCCACTAAGTAAAAAGGTTAGGCATAAAAGGATGGCGATTATTTTTTTCATATTTGTTTTTATGATTAGGAATTGCGAAGATTTTGCATCATTTTAATCTTTGCCTGTAAGATGGCACCGCTACCAATATCGGTGCGGTATTCAATTGGTCCTTCGATTTGCCCAAGGCCGGTTAGGGCTTGTTCTCGTGCTTCTTCAATTGTTGCGCCCATGCCCACAAATGCAATGGCGCGTGATCCAGACATTTCCAGTTCATAATATGCATCAGTTTCGTTGAGAAGATTAACTGAGGCAAAATAAACTTTGGCGGGATAATCCCCTTTGTTAAGTTTAATGATTGCACCTTTTTGCGGATTTTCGGGGTACCCTTTTGGTACGGCGTAAACGCAAACGGTCGCTTGTTTTGTAAATTCGGCAGGAAACTTATTGAGATCTCCTGCTAAAATCGCTTCGCACAGTTCCACAAAATCGTCTTTAAGAAGGTTGAGCAGATTCATTGCTTCCGGGTCACCAAAGCGAGCGTTGTACTCAATAACGCGAACACCATTGCTGGTTACCATAAAGCCACCGTAAAGGACGCCGGTAAAGGGGGTGCCGGTTTCGGTTTTAACGGCTTTAAGAATTTGTTGATTGATTTGGCGAGCGTCTTGCAAGTCGTTTGCTTCCAAAAAGGGGAGGCTGCCATCGCTATCGCTATAAGTGCCCATACCACCTGTGTTGGGGCCCTCGTCGCCGTTGTAAGCGCGCTTATGATCTTGAACGGCGGGAAATGTATATAAGTTTTCACCATCGGCTAATGCAAGCAAGCTGAACTCTTGACCAACTAACTTTTCTTCAATTACAACACGATCGCAGTCGGCTAAACACTCTTCGGCAAAGGCAACGCCTGCGTTAATATCTGGTAAATGTTCACCGGACAACTTCACGCCTTTTCCACCTAAAAGGCCGTCATATTTAATAACAAAATTGCCACCAAGTTCATCGGCTAAAAAGGCGCTGATGCCGTCGGCATTGTGAAAAACTTTAAATTTTGGAAGGCCGGGGATTTGATATTTAGCCATTAACTCCCTCGTAAAGGCTTTGGACGTTTCCAGTTGCGCAGTAATTTTTAAAGGAGCAACAGATCGTAAATTATTATGTTGAAGTAAAAAATCGCCAAGGCCTTGCCCAATGGGGTCATCGGGGCCGATTACGACAAAGTCAGGACTAACCTCGCTGGCAAAAGCAGAAATTGCTTCAAAATCACTTGAACTGCCGACTTTGTACTGTATACTTAGTTGCTTAATGCCAGGATTAATAGCTTGTCCAAAAGCATATAGTTCGACTTGGTGCTTACTATTGATAAGGGCTTCGGCTAGGGCATGCTCGCGGGCACCATTACCAATTAATAAGATTTTTCTCATAAAAGCTGCATTTTAAGGTCTTTGTCTCCTTTTTCGATGGCCATATTTTCCAAGTACGCTTCTGTAATTTCGGGAGTTGGATAGTTGCCGTCGAAACAGGCTGTACAAAATTTTCGATTAATTGATTTTGGTGGTTTGACACTTTCGATAAGATCGTCTAGGTCTTGGTAAAAGACGGCGTCCGCTTTAATGGATTTTGCAATTTCTGCAACACTCAAATTGTTAGCAACAAACTCGGATTTTGTTGGCATATCCACACCGTACATACAGGGGAATTTTAATGGTGGCGCACATGAGGCAAAATAGACTTTTTCGGCACCTTGCTCACGCACTAGTTCAACTATTTTACGAGAAGTATTACCCCGCACAATACTATCGTCCACAATTAAAACTTTCTTTCCTTTTAATTCTAAAGGGATTGGATTGAGCTTACGTCGGATTGATTTTTGGCGTTCGGCTTGAACAGGCATAATAAAGGTACGGCCAATATACCGATTTTTAATTAAACCTTCACGGTATTTGACTCCTAGTGCGTATGCAAGCGTTACGGCAGCTGTACGTGCTGTATCTGGTACCGGAATAACAACATCGATTTCGATGCCGGAATCTTTAATTTTCTTAGCTAGTTGCTCCCCCATTCTTAATCTTGACTTATAAACACTAACGTTATCCATTAATGAGTCAGGCCGCGCTAGGTAGACATATTCAAAAATGCATGCGCGGTGTTCGATTTTTTCGGCGCAAATTTGCTTGTGGACTTTCTTATTTTCATCAATATAGATTACTTCTCCCGGTTGAATATCTTCAACAACTTCAAAACCGTTGCTGGTTAGGGCAACACTTTCGGACGCAATCATGTATTCAACGCCACCTGTGGCAGTTTGTCTTTTACCGTAAATTAGCGGACGGATGCCGTGCGGGTCTCTAAAGGCAAACATCCCCTGCCCCGCAATTAGACCAATTACAGAGTAACTGCCGGTGAGGCGCTTGTAGACATTTTTCATAACTCCAAAGAAAACATCGGGAGCGAGTTGTCGTTCGGCATCGGTCTGTAGCTCATGTCCTAACACATTTAAGAGCATTTCGGAGTCGGAACTACTGTTTAAATAGCGGTTATCTTCTTCGGTAATGATGTGCTTGAGTTCGTTATAGTTTGTTAAATTACCATTATGAATAAGGGCAATTCCGTATGGCGAATTAATAATAAAAGGCTGAGCCGCCGTAGGATCCATATTTCCCGCAGTGCGATAACGTACATGCCCAATACCAATTGCCCCAGTTAAATGATTAAACGAGTCCGGTGTAATAACATCCGACACAAGTCCATTGTCCTTTTTCAGATGGAAGTGTCCGTCGTACGTCACAATGCCGGCGGCGTCCTGTCCTCTGTGTTGAAGCATGAGTAGTGCTTCGTAAATGTCAAAAACGACATTGTCTTCCCCATGAATACCAACGATTCCACACATAATAAAGGATTAAGATTGATTATTTTGTCGCTTTGCTGCAATGACAACGTTCTCCATTAAACAAGCAACCGTCATGGGTCCTGCGCCGCCGGGAACGGGCGTAATGTAGCTGGCTTTTTTCGCAATTTCGTCAAAATCAACATCGCCGCATAGTTTGCCATCTACACGATTGCAGCCAATATCAACAACAACGGCGCCGTCTTTAACCATGTCGGCGGTAATTAGATTGGGTCGGCCAACGGCCACAATTAAAATATCGGCACGTTTGGTGTTGGCAGCTAAATCTTTTGTATGAATGTGGCAAGTGGTCACGGTTGCGTCTCGATTTAGCATCATAATGGTCATTGGTTTGCCAACAATATTACTATGCCCAACTACGGTTACATCTTGGCCCTCAATTGGTAAGTTATAGTACTCAAGCATTTTAATAACGCCTTTTGGGGTGCAAGGTACAAGCCCTTCAAACTCTTTACTTAAAAACATTTTGCCAACGTTGTAAGCATGAAAACCGTCGACATCTTTGTCGGGGTTAATTCTTTTTAATAAAACAGGAACATTGAGGTGCTGTGGTAATGGTAGCTGAATTAAGATGCCGTGAATTTCGGGATTGGTGTTGAGTTCGTCGATTTTGGCTTCTAGTACTGCTTGTTCTACAGTGCTTGCATACGAAATCTGCTCCCACAAAACGCCGGTAGCTTCACAACTTTTCTCTTTTTGACGAACATAGCTTAAAGATCCCAAATCTTCGCCAACTAAAATTACGGCCAACTTAGGGTGAATATGTTCCGCTTGCAATGCCTCTACATCTTTTTGCACTGTGGCGAGAACAGAGTCGCTAACGAGTCGACCATCAAGAATATTGGCCATAGGCTTAATCAATATTATTACACAGCCAATTTACAAGCTTAATTGCACTTTGGCAACCGGTAATGCTATATTGTGGTCAAAATTAACAAAAATTATGTTTATCACTTTTTATGGGATTAATAACATTGGAAAAACGACACACGCTAAACGTTTTGCACAAAGATGCGAAGAACTTGCCGGCCTAAAAGTAAAATATCTAAAATTCCCACTTTACGACCTCCCTCCCTCCGGCCCCTTTTTAAACGAGCAACTCCGTGGCGATGCCGGCCAAACAGTAACAGAGGAAGAATTGCAAACCTGGTTTGTTGTAAACCGATGGCAACACCAACCGCAACTAATGCGTGACCTTGCCGAATACGACGTTGTTGTTGCCGAAGATTATGTGCAAACCGGCATTGCCTGGGGCACTGCTAAAGGCGCATCTGAAGAGTGGCTGGAGGCGATTAATGCTCCCCTGCTTAAAGAGGATGTTAGTGTTTTAATGCTTGGGGAACGCAGCAAGGATGCAATGGAAGAACAACATGTGCATGAAACTAACGATGAATTGATCGCTAAATGCGATGAGGTACTCCGCCGCAGGGCCAGCCGATTAGGCTGGCTGACAGTAGAAGTGCAGCCGGAGAAGGATGATACGGAGGCGTTGGTTTGGGAGATGTTGAAGGGAAAGCTTGGGGCTTAATTACTAAAATTGGCTAATTCTGCTATAATTGCTGGATAGTTAATCTGCGATATGAGTACTACTCCGCAAGTGACTGGCAGTAAGACACCTGATTACCCAGAGGGATCTAATCGTCCCGTAGTTGTTGGCGTGCCAATTGAGCTACTTAGAGGGGAGGCAAACGGGCAGGTTGTGGCAGCACTGAATGAACCTCCGGAGCTCCCTACTCTTAAACTTCAAGCAGTTCAGCGACCCGATCAGCCTACGGAAGCAAAAGTGGATGTTGAAGTCTCGGCAAGCTTGCCGGGTCCTTTTGAAAGCCTGTATCAGATATTAAATCTTACATTTGCGGATACTTTCGATAAATCAGATTTCATGAAGACGGCTATACAACGAGCTGGTATATTGGATAAATTACCGAACAAGAAGATGAAAAAGGAGTTCTTAATGATGACACTACCTAAACAAAGCCAAATCGACTCCGATGCTTTACTTACGCATTATACTGAGTGCTGGGATTATGCGTTACAAAATGAAACTGCACCAGACTTGGAGGAAATATCGCTCTGGTGCGTAATTAAATTACATATCAGTAAATTAGGCATAAGTTATATACCTGCCAGGATACAAAGAATCTACTGAACGAATTGATAGAATTACTAAAAAGACTTTACGTAATCGACGGAGCCAGTCTAAATGCCATTAGTGTGAAATACATTGCGGGTTGGCCCCCTACCCCGTACTCCCAAACCCGCCTCTACTCTCCCCTGCTACCTCGTCACTCTCTACCAGTTGAGGGATGCCGACTTTAACGAAGATGCCTTGGGCAATGCGTTCGCCGCGGTCGACGGTGACGGTTTCTTTGGTAAAGTTGTAGACTTGGATGCCGAGTTCGTCGGTTTCGCCGCAGTAATCTTGGTCAATAATGCCGATAGAGTGTGGCTTCATTAGGCCTTTTTTGCGTGGGGTGGAACTGCGGCTAACTAGCATGAGCATGTAGCCTTCCGGCACTTGCACAATTAAATTGGCGGGGATAATGGCAATGGCGGCGGGCTCAATTGTTATGCTTGTACGAGCATATAAATCAAAGCCAACGGCGCCTTTGGTGTGAAATTCCGGTAATGGGAGGGATTTATCAATCCGTTTAATTTTTACTTGCATCTTTTTCGAGTTCTAGAGTTCGATTAAGGGCTTCGAGGGCAACTTCCAGTTGTTGGTCGTTTGGTTCACTCGTTGTTAGGCGTTGGAACCAAAGTCCCGGCACAACAAACATTCTCACAAAAAAGTTATTACGGTGTTTGGCGCTCAGCTTAAGTGCTTCGTAAGCAATACCGGCAATTAGCGGTAGGACAAAGATGCGTTGACCAAACTGAATCCAAAATTCCGGATTGCGGGGAATAAATGTATAAACAACAATACTAATTAAAATGACCATAAAAATAAAGCTAGTTCCGCAACGTGGATGAAAACGGGACTGCTTGCGCGCACCATTAACGGTTGTGAGATCTTCATTATTTTCGTAGGCAAAAACGGATTTATGTTCGGCACCATGGTATTCAAAAACGCGGCCAATGCTGGGGATCATGCTAATACCGGCAATATATAAAACAAAAATTGCGATTTTAATGCCACCATCAACCAGGTTGTAGAGAATATCACTTTGTTGAAGCAGTGGGATGTAATTACGTAAAAACTCAGTTGTGTATAATGGCACAAGCTTAAACAGAACGAGAGCAAAGCCAAGAGCAACGATGATATTTACAACAAACAACACCATACCCCAAATTTCCTTGCCCAGATCGGTTTTGTGCGAATCGATTTCTTCGTCAATTTTTCGTTTTTGAATAATTTCCTCTTCGGTTTCTACGGCTTCTTCGGCAGATAAATTAATGGACTTCATCCCTAAAATTAACATTTCAACCATATTAACCACACCGCGAACAATGGGGATATTTAAAAAGCGCCACCGTTGAATGACACTCTTAAAGGGCCAATCGTGTATTTTGATTGACCCATCTTGTTTACGTACTGCAATTGCAACGAAGTTGGCTGAGCGCATCATTACCCCTTCTATAAGGGCTTGGCCACCAACGGCAAAATCAAATTTTGGCTTATCTATCATATTATAAATTTTTATTAGACTCGCCAAGTAAATTACCTTTCTAAACTTGAGCGGTCAATAAAGATTTATAACGCCATCACCTCTTGAGTTTCAATCATTACACTCGGCCCCATGCTTGTAGTTAAATGAACCGCTTTTACATAGGTGCCTTTTGCACCACTTGGCTTAGCATCTAAAATTGCTTTTAGAAGTGCCTTGAGATTTTCTTCAAGTTTTTCATTTGCAAAAGAAACTTTGCCAAAAATATTGTGAATAATGCCGGTTTTATCTGTACGAAACTCAATTTTACCTTTCATAATTTGCTCAATAATTTTGGCAGGTTCAGGAGTAACAGTTCCGGCTTTAGGACTAGGCATTAAGCCTTGTTGCCCCAATGTTTTGGCAACCTTACCTAACTTGGCCATTAACGCGGGCATGGCAACAACCATGTCAAAATCTGTCCAGCCTTTTTCAATTTTTGCGATTATTGTTTCATTGCCGGCATCGATTGCACCGGCTTTAATGGCTTCGTCCACTTTATCATCACTAACAATGGCAACCACGCGTACGGTTTTACCTGTACCATGTGGTAACATAATTGTTGAACGAACGATTTGATCAGCATGCTTAGGATCAACACCCAAACGGATGTGAATTTCGCATGAAGCGTCAAATTTAGTTGTGTTTGTTTCTTTTAAAAGTGCGATAGCCTCACTAATACTGTAAATTGGTTTAACCACTTTAGCTTTTGCGTCGCGATATTTTTTTCCGTGTTTAGCCATAATTGTATAATTAAATGATAGTGGTGTTAACGTCCTGGCGTGTGGACTCCCACAAAATAAATACTTAAATAAATTATCCTTCTACCTTAACACCCATACTGCGAGCCGTACCACCAATAATTTTGGCAGCCTGTTCAACCGTATGCGCGTTTAGATCTTCCATTTTGATGGTTGCCACTGCTTCTAATTGTTTTTGAGTGATTGTACCAACCTTGGTTTTATTTGGTTCTCCGGAACCTTTTGGCAAATTGATCGCTTTTTTAATTAAGAAAGCGGCTGGAGATGTTTTGGTAATGAAACTAAAAGTACGGTCTTCGTAAATTGTAATTTCGGCCGGAACGATTGCATCGCCCATGTCTTTTGTTTCATTATTGAACTGCGTACAAAACTCTTGAATCTGAATTCCGTGAGGACCTAGCGCAGAACCAACCGGTGGCGCCGGATTTGCCTTGCCGGCAGGAATTTGTAATTTAACAATTGATTTAATTTTTTTACCACTTTTACCACTTGGAGCAGCCATGAAAAACGGGTTAATTTGCTAAGCTTTTTTACAGGTTTTGCCTGTTTTCGTCAAGGCAAAAAAGCATAAAAGGCTGAATTTATTGACTCTATTGCTTCGACTATGGTATTATTTTTTAGAAATAAGTTTCCGGCCGTGGTTTATATACCACACCTAGCGGGAAATTTGTTTCTTTTTTTTATTTGGAATCTGGAAATATGGATATTAGAAATTTTTGATCAGTAATTTTGCTTTCCTTTATCTGCACATAAAAGAACTCATCCGCTAACGTAATTCCGCCAAAACGATGAAGTATATGATTTGAATTACTTGGATCATCCTTTGATATTGGGGTATTTTTCGAGTTTTTGATCAATTCGATGCCGCAGGGATAGAACTTAAGTCGCCTGGTTCTATCTTTCCAGTTTTTCTGATTAAGATGTTGCCAGAATAATCCTAAAAATATTTTCTCGTTCCGAAAATAGGCAGATCGTATGTATGGTCTACGTTTTGTATTCGCCTTAATTTGCCTATACAGACTGAAAGCCTTTTTATACACATCAATGTATTTTGTGCCAGTAAATGGCTTGGTGCTAGTTTGATATACTTTCATAGTTATTATCTTACTTAGCAGCAAAGTATACATCAAAAATTTTTTATATTTTTGAAAGAAATCTATTCAACCTTGCGTATCAGTTAATGCAAGCTTGCATTTATTGTCTAACTTAAACAAAATGACAAATACAACAAAGTCCACATTGGTCACGCTCCTGGCGTTATCGCTCTTAATTGTGGGCACTTCGGTTGTCTCGGCGCAGGACGCCAATAAGGCAACCGGCCAATTTTTGAGATCACCTTGGGGAAATCCCGAGTCGGTTAAGGCGGTTGAGCAGGGCGATTTTAATGCATGGCGCGATGCCGTTGCGCCCAAAGCAACATTCGACGCTTTAGTAAAAGCCAACAAACTTAAAGCGGATGGTGATCTTAAAGGTGCCAAAGCGGTTTTAGATGAAGCCGGCGTTAAAGGCCCAATGGGTGGCGGGCAACACATGATGTTTAGAGGCGAAAGCCAGAATCACGAAGCCATTCACGCCGCAATAGAAAACAACGAATTTACAGCATGGAAGGCGGCAATGGCCGACTTGCCAAATGCTGATAAATTTGTCACTGAGGAAAACTTTAACAGTATGGTAAAAATGCACGAACTTAAGGAATCCGGAGATAAGGAAGGCTTAAGGACTTTAAGAATGGACCGTTTGAAAAAGTAGCGTCTTCAAGAAACGTAATCAAAAAATCTCGCTCGGGAAGATCCCTGAGTGGGATTTTTTGGTGAGGGTGGAAAGTATGGTATCCATAATAGACGAAGGACATTTGATCCTCAACCCACTGCTATCGACAATACAATCACCGGTACTAATGCAGAGATAACCTCCACTACAACAACAACCCCATAAACGGCTTAAACGTCTCGTGATACTGCTTGGAATAGGCTAGGGCAAAAATGGAATTGCCGCTGATGGTGACGACAAAGACTTCGTTGATTTTGGCTTTGTGGTTGAGGTAGAAGGAGTTGTCGCCAAATTGATTGGTTTCGTTTACATCGATGCTGGTTATGGTTTTGGCTTGGGTTTTGATTTGGGTATAGAGTTTGCGGGCGTCTTGTTGATTTTTGAGCGTAAATTCGTAGACGGCGCCGAGGACATTTTTATTTGCGCCTTCACCAAGAACCAGCTGACCAAGGGCAACGTCATCAGGGTTAACGTCTGTTTCAATCACATCAAAAACTTTGCCGCTAAAATTTACCGGTTGGTACTTAATATTAGGAATGTCGAGAGAAGGCAGTAAATCAACAACTTTTTGGCTAACTTTTACACTGACGCCGCTAATTTGAGTATCGTCGTTAACGGGCAAATCGATGTTTTCTACAGTTTCGGTTACAGGAGTGGTGTCTGTAATTGGCTCAATATCCTTGATTTCGTCGAAAGATGCGGGAGGAGTGCTGTCTAAATTATCTAAATTGGTTAAGAGATTGGCGCTGGCACTGCTAGGATACAGCTTGGACAAGTAATCTTGCGTGACAAGTTCGGCGGTAATACTTAAAACAATTACGGCAAAGATAATCGAAAAGATGGTAAACTTTTGCATAGGTCTATTTCTTTTTAACTTGTGTGAACTCTAGTTCCACAGGTGTTTCGCGACCGAAAATGGTAATAAGGACCTTAACTTTACCTTTTTCATGATCAACTTCCTTAACATTGCCTTCGTAATTTTGGAATGGACCATCCAAGACAGTAACTTGATCCCCTTCTTGAAAATCGATTTTGAATTTAGGTTGGCTTTTGCCCATATGTCTTTCAACAACACGCCACTCTTCCGGCGATACCGGTACAGGGATTGTACCTGCGCCCACAAAGCCGGTAACGTTGGGTGTATTACGAACCACGTACCAAGAATCATCGTTTACGGTCATTTCGATAAGCACATAACCGGGGAAGATTGTACGTTCAACCTCTTTTGGTTGACCGTTTTTCATGATAATTTGCTTTTCTTTTGGAACGACAACACCAAAAATTAACTCTTGCATGTTCATAGACTCGATACGTTGTTCCAATGCTTTTTTTACAGCGTCTTCGTAACCGGAATAAGTATGAATTACATACCAGTTTCGTCCTGTATTAGCGGCTTGTTTAGCCATAGAAAATGAGAGTTAAAATGCTAGTTTGCTGGTTGTTCAGCTGGGGTAGTTTCTGCTGGGGTGGGTTCGGGTACAACAACTGTGTTTGTTGTTGTTACTCCTTCGGCGTCAACGCCTACGCTAAGATCGCCTGCGTCGATGGTTGGTGTTTCGGTGGCGGGGGCTTCTTGACCAAATCCGCTTGTAATACTATAGTTTACGACTGCTTGGTAGCCTGCGTTAAAAACATAGTCTAACCCACCAATAACTAAGGCAAGTACAACTGTAAAGACAACAGTATACGTGGTCAATTTAATGGTTTGTTGCATTGTCGGCCAAGATACTTTGCTAAGTTCCTTAAAGCTATTTTTGATGTAGTTGATCATGTGCACAGGTTAAGTTGATCTAATATTAAAAAGCCCGCTTTTGGGCTTGTTCTATTTAATTATAGCGATTTAAGTTATTTATGCAATCTTTTTTTAAGTGCCTGAGTTTGGATTGGCTTTGTACCATAGCTGTGTTATAATAACTAGATTAAATTAGCTTAAACAATATGAAATTTGGGCTGAGAAGTTTACTTTTGACTATGGCAACAGTACTGACATTATTTGCTGGAAACCTCTACATGGTGCCGCAAACAAATGCTTTTTTTGACTTGGCGACAGATCAATATACGCAGTTTTTGCCGGGTACAACAGGTAGTACATTGCAAGAGCGTGCCGGTAATCTTTTAAGTAGAGCGACGAATATTGTGCGGCTAGTGATTGCACCAATTGCCATTTTAATTATGTTAACCGGTAGCATTAGGATGGTAATGGCTCGTGGTGATGAAGAGGCATACAAAAAAGGCACACGGACACTGGTATATGGTACGGCCGGTATTGCCATTGTGGCTTTATCCGGTGATCTTGCACAACTGTTATCACCGGAAAGTGGGGGTCTGTTGGGTAGTGACGCTGTATTGCGTGAACGTGGTCTTATTTTTGATAACACACTGAGGATCGTTTTAACTTTTGTGAAATATGTGGCGGGAACGGTTGCCGTTGCTATGTTAGTGCGTATTGGATTCCGATTGGTGGCTTTTAGTGCCTCGGATGACGAATTGGCGGAAGACAAAAAGAATATGGGTTTAATTGCTGCCGGTCTTGTAGTTCTGATTTTTAGCGATACCTTAATTAGAAAAGTTTTATACAAGGTCGACTCGCCTGTAGATGGTGCTGTTAGTGCTGATTTACCACAAGCTATGAAAGAGCTGGTGGGGTTTATTAATTTAATTGTGACTTTTGTGGGGCCAATTGCCCTGATTACTTTAGTGGCGGGTGGCGTGATGTATGCTGCTTCCGGTGTTAACGAGGAACTGCAAGCTAAGGCCAAAAAGATGATTGGCGTTTCGCTGGGAGGGATCATTTTAATTTATGGTGCCTTTGCGATTGTAAATACCTTTATTGTTGGTCGATTTTAATCAAATTATGTTGAAACTGTTTAAAACAATACCGTTAATCGTCATGCTGGCTTGCAGCCTGTTTGTAACCACAGTGCCTAGTGCCTTGGCTTTTAAGATTGATGTTAATGTAGTGCCAAAAGAAGATAACACGCCTCTAATTGATGAAAAAACTTCGCCACTACAATTTTTTGAGAACATTGGAAATGCGACAGATTTAAATAATATCAAAAATGAAACCGGTGCAAACGTTGTGAGCGAAGGTGGTCTTGGCCAAATTACGGGACTGCTAAGTAAAATCATTAATATTATTAAATGGGCGATTGGTGGTGTAGCGGTAATATTTACAATTTGGACGGCGGTGCGCATGCTAACGGCAACCGATGAGGCTGAAGCAGTAATGACTGATGCAAAAAAGGGACTCACCTATTTATTAATTGGACTATTTTCGGTTTTTGCAATTGAGATTTTTGTGAATAATGTGCTGGTGATTGGTGATGGCAACTTTTTGGGCAGTGTGGATGCGGCAAGAAATGCTGCCGGGGCGGCTAGTGCCGAAATTAGGGGCATCTATAACTTAGGTGAAATATTTTTGGGGATTTTTGCGGTGGGAATCATCATCTTTAATGGCTTTAAAATGGTGACCAATGCCGGCAATGATGAAGCGCTGGACAATGCCAAAAAGAATATTGGCTGGGGTATTGCCGGAATTGTATTGGTTGGTCTATCGGAGCTGATTGTGAAAGACATTTTGTTTGTAGATGCAGGGCAAGGTGGCTTTGATATTGAAAGAGCCAAACAACTAATTGTCCAGTTAACTAATTTTATTTCCGGATTTATTGCGGTTACGGCGGTAGTCATGTTTATTTATGCAGGTTACTTATACATCTTTTCGGCCGTTGGTGATGACAATACCGAAAAAGTTAAGCAAGCAATTTTGGGTGCTATTATTGGCATAATTATTGCTGCCGGTGCTTATGGATTAGTTAATACTTTTGTAAAATTTGAAGCACCAACATTTTCAGAGGTAATTCAAGGACAAATTGACAGTGGATTGGGGAATTAAGTAACGAAGCAAATCTTGGTTTCGTCAACTGGTTTTATGATTTAATACTCGCCCTTCCTTTCCATAAAGGGGCTTTTCTGTTATACTTATAAGATTTATTTGAGGAAATTATGCGTAAATTACTTTCTTTAATCGGTAAGTTCCTAACTGGAGCCATTCTTGCAACCATGCTAATGGTGGCATTTGGTGGTACTGAGATTGTGGCAGCGCAAGATCTTTGCGGGTCTATCTCTGGTGACTTTGGGGGGTTTATTGATTGTAATGATCAAATTACTTCTTTTACTCAGTTTTCGGGTGGCTTGGAGCCGGTGGCGGCTACGGGGCTAGATCCAAATTTAACGAGAACAGATAACGCGAGAGATTTTATTAAAAGTATTGTTAACTTTGCGCTGAGCTTTCTTGGTTTAATTGCGCTGGTCATTGTGATTTACGGTGGCTTTTTGTATGTAACCGATGCCGGTGCGGGTGAACAGTCCGAAAAAGGGAAAAAGGCGATCATGTATGCGATTATTGGTATTTTGATTATTTTGAGTTCGTTTGCAATTGTAAACACGGTGCTAAAGGCGCCGGGTGACATTGGCACAAGTGGGCAGCCGGGTGGTCCGGGACAAACCAATGTGCAACAGTTAGCAAACTACAACAGTGCGGCCGAGCAAACTAAAGATGCAACCTTGGAATTTATTAGAGCTTATGAAAATTACTTTAATCAAAGTGTACTGCTGCAAAAAATTATGACTTACAAGGCAGATAAGCTAACAACCAGACAAGACATAATTGACTACCTTCAATTTGTACGTCGCAATTTAGCTGATCTTGAACGTCGGAATGGCACATCAGAGGGGACGGCTAATCTTTCGCAAGCATCGCTGGCGGCACGAATTACGATTGATAATGTTGTGGACCCGTCGTTGCAATTAATGGAAGACACGATTCAAGCCGAAACAACCGAGGAAGCCTATGTTAAGGCTTACCGTAATGGTATTGGGAGCTTTATTGATGATTCACGCAAACTTGTGGACGATGTGGTAGAAGGTGTGTCTTCTGCCGGTACTGCAATTAAGAGTGTCTTTACGGGCGGTGATGCCGGTTTAAATAAGCGTGCTGAAGATATTAACTGTTACTTACCACCGGAATTCCGCGCTGCAGATAGATCCTTTGATTGTAAAGGAGCGCTAGAAAGCACGAAGACGAACAAAGGTAGTGATATTATCGACAGTGTAAATGCCTATATTGAAGACATTGTGATTAAGAATGGCATTAACGTTGATTACAATGACCGGCTTGAGGTGATTGTTAATAGCACACGTGATATTCAAGATAACCTATTAAACTTTGGGACTGTGCAAGTAACTCCGGAAGTGGATCGAACCTTTACAGAGGTAATAAATTTATTGGGCGATGCTCGTGCGGAAAATATTGCATATCAAATTAATGTTGGTCCAAATGAGTTTGGCAGTAACCCAAATGTGACAGCATCGGAAGCATTTCAACGAACAGCCGTTGTCCGTGATTTATTATTAAAATTTAATGATCTATATGAGCTGCTCAATAATATTGATTTTGTGGCGGCCTTTGTGACAGCAACAGCAACAAGAGGTAATGCGCCACTGGTGGTGCAATTTGATGGCTCCGGCTCATACGATCCTGCCGATCAATCTTTAACAGATGAAAACTACGAATGGGATTTAGATGGTGATGGTCAATTTGGACGCATTAATCCGGACAACGTGATGGACTGTAAAGAAGAGAAACATGCAGTTGTCACTTGTACATATAAACAACCCGGTTCATACCGTGTAGCCTTGCGTGTTACCAGTAACCGTCCGGAACAAATTGCACCGGGACTTGCCTATATTACCGTAAGCGTGCAAGAGCCGGTGGCTAAAATCGATTTAAAGACTGTAATTGATAGTGAGGAAATAGTTGTGCGCAGTTATAATGCATCCGGTTTTATTGAACGGGATATTGACGAAGTGAGAGTAACCTTAAATGAGGCATCCGCCGGCGAAGGCATGGTGTTTGATGCCCGTGGTACGGCGCTAAATTCCGAAGGCAAACAAATTGTGCGCTACAGTTGGGATTTTGGCGACAGAACCGCCAAGCTAACCGGCAGTGAACAAGAGGCCGGGCGCGTGGCACATGTTTATACTCAAAATGGAACATATAGTGTGGTGTTGGAAGTAGAAGATGAAACAGGTAATAAGGATCGTAAAATTTTCCGTGTAGTTGTCACTTCTTTGGCGGCAAATTTGCGAGTTAGTGAATTTAGAGGCGACCTAAATACCGAATTTACTTTTGATGCCGGCCGCTCTAAGAGTGATGGTGGTCAAATTACACAATACAATTGGTCGATTGCCGGCGTGGATGATTTGGATGCGGAAAATGCGCCGACCTTAAAACACCGATTTGAAAGTCCGGGCACATATACTGTGACCGTGCAAATTCAAGATTCGGCCGGTAATGCCGACACGGTTTCTACCGAAGTACTGGTAGAGTCGCAAACGCCAAAGGCATTCTTTACGGTTGAGTTTATTCCAAGTCAACCAAGTACGGTCATTTTGGATGCTTCCAATAGTTATGATCCGGACGAAGGTGATGTACTTAGTTTTCAATGGACCGTATTTAATGCCCGCGAAGGTACTGATTTTGAGGTATTATCCGGCAAACTAAAAGGCCCTCGGGCTGATGCCGAAAAACTTAAACTCAAATTTAACAAACAACGTAACTATGTTGTGGAACTTAAAGTAGCGGACCAATACGAAGATGATCGTTTACGAAAAGAAACCAGCTTACAAGCAGATGTAAATATTCAATCACTAGTAGATGTGACAATAGGTACGGATCATCAACAAGCAGCCATTTTAAGAGACGGTAAAGCTGATGTCACTCTGCATTTTGTCTCTGACTTTGCCAAAACCATAGAAGTGGATTTTGGCGATCAGTCGCAAGAGGCGGGCGCTTTTACAAATGGTAGCTTTAAGGTTAATCATACTTATACGCAGTCTGGTTTATACCGTGTAGTTGCGCATGCTTTTGGACCGGAAGGTGATGAAAACAGTGTCACAACAACTGTGGCCGTTGGCCGTGGTGACGCAATTATTCCGGTTGTGGAAATTGACTATAATGGGGTTACATACCACTTGGATGATACCTTACCGGTAATAAGCCGTAATCAATCCGTAAAATTTAGTGCCGGAAAATCATTAAACAGTAATGGCACAAAAACGGGTCTGGAATATAGTTGGAACTTTGGAGATGGGCGCTTTGCCGATGGCGCAGCGGCCACTCATACATTTACGGACTTGGCACCAAATCCACCCGGATACTTTGAAGTAACACTGCAAGCGGGCAATAGCCTTGGTCAAAGTGAAACTATTAATTTTAACTTAAAAGTAGCCAGTGTGCCGCCGGTTATTAAAGATATTGTAGTAACGCCTCTTGTCGAAAATCCGGTGACACCATTTAATGTGCGTGTAGAAGCACAAGGTGCTGCCGATCCCGATGGATCAATTAAAGAATACCGTTTCTATTATTTTTCTGTTTTAGATCCGGGGCGCATCTTAGGAACTAAAATTGTGAAAGACCCCACAGCCGAGTTAGAAGTAGATACCTTTGGCGTTGAAGGTGACCGTAATGAATTCGCTTTTTGTGTCGATATTAAAGATAACGAAGGCAACACAGTTAACTGCCAAGAACGCTTTAAATTGGAAGACCTACCAAAACTAACTGCCACAAACGGCAAAAATGATCCGCCGGTTGCAAGTTTTGTTGTTGATCGAACCAATGTATTTGTTGGTGAAGAGATCAATTTTAGTAGTACTTCGTCAGATCCCGACGGTGAGATTGTTAGTTATCAATGGGATATTGACGGTGATGGTATATC
>Ga0100381_1000849_pt1 | contig 30171 bp, 31 predicted proteins | sample CryGeymeta201505_FD_80416 | JGI IMG/M metagenome (GOLD analysis project Ga0100381, IMG submission 80416) | Groundwater microbial communities from Crystal Geyser aquifers in Utah, USA - Crystal Geyser metaG 2015-05 | ecosystem: Environmental > Aquatic > Deep subsurface > Groundwater | place: USA...
AATCGGACTCAAGCTGGTACTTGAAATGCTCTCTTTCGACACTTCCCTAAAGTCCATTATGCAGCTGCTGCAAAAGAAAAATTTAACCTTGTCTTATGAATTTTTGTAGAATGTCAGTTGTATTATATTGACTTATTCATAATAGCATTATCTCATTATATATTCCAGGATGCTGGGAATTTTGTTGAAATATGAAGACTTTTAATGCCCATCCGCACACAGCCATACACTCTCTTTGTACATATACTGGTATCGTGGAAGTCATCAGTTTGGGGTAGACTGTAAGATAAGGTCCTGAAAAAGAGGTCTTGTCAACAAATATTAAATAATAAATAACAAAAATATTATGAAAGGAACTAACAAGCTTTCAGCAGTCATTTTAAGTTTAACACTTATACTTGGACTGGCTGGGCAGGCTACTTTATTTGCGGCTATAGACCCGGGATTGGGCGCGGCGGCAAGTTTTTCAATTATTGCTCAAACATCAATAACGGGTACGGGAACTGTATCCGGGGATGTTGAGATAAATAGTACCGGTGCCGGCATTACAGGGTTAACCGACGCCATGGTAGGTGGCTCCATAACTTCTTCCGACGGAGTTGCACCAAGTACGGCAACCTTAAATCCTACTGTTCAGGCTAACCTTTCAACTACAAACGACAACATAGCCGGACAAGCGGCAACCGATAGTATCGGTCCCGTCCTTGATGGCTTAACTCTTACACCCGGCGTTTACGATATTGGAGCCGGACGATTAAACGGTGGCGTGCTTACCCTTGATGGGGCAGGCGTCTACATTTTAAGAGCATCCAGTGATTTGGTCTCTTCCGGTACAATTAGTTTAACTAATGGTGCTAGAGCTTGTGATGTATTTTGGAAAGTTAACACCTTGGCAACTATTAACGGCAGTTCGTTTGTAGGAACAATTATTGCCGGAACAGGTGTTCATTTTGGTGCGAATGTTACCTTGGATGGTCGAGCTTTAGCCTTGGGTGGTGATGTAACATTGCTTAATGATACTATTTCGGGACCAACATGTGCGGCAGTTCCTGTCCCAGTTCCTGTCCCTGCACCTACGCCTGCTTCTGCCACACTTCATGTCATTAAGACTGTGATCAACGACAATGGCGGCACAGCGGTTGCTTCTGACTTTACGCTTAATGTTACCGGTACCAATGTCTCAAATCCTTCTTTTGCCGGTTCGGCAACAGGTGTGGATGTAACAATGGATGCTGGTGCTTATACAGTAACAGAGCCGGTTGTTTCAGCCGGATATTTACAGACAAGTTCCGCTGACTGTTCCGGAACACTTGCAGCAGGCGAAACCAAGACCTGTACCATTACCAATGATGACATTGCAGTCGCAGCTGCAGCCCCAAGTGCACCACGACTTATCGTTAACAAAATCGTCGTTAACGACAACGGCGGTACTAATGTTGTTTCTGATTTTCCCCTCTTTATTGACGGTGACAGCGTGACATCGGGAGTTGAAAACACAAGCACAGTAGGATTACACACAGTTACTGAAACTTCTAATAGTAGCTATTTAGCTACCTTTGGTGGCGATTGCGCCGCAGACGGCACCGTTACTCTTGCTCTGGACGATGTAAAAACTTGTACCATTACCAACAACGATATTGCCCCAGTTTTAGAAGTTACCACATCTGTGCCTACTATTTTTCAAACCGCTGTTGTAAATACAACCGTGCCTAAACTACCAAATACAGGGCTTGCTCCTAGCGAAAATAATGTTCCTTGGAATGTTGTTGTTCCAACCGGCATCTTTGCAATTTTGAGCCTTGCCTATTTTATTCGCAGAAAACAAACAGCTTAAACTAAGCATTGGGAAAATTTATGCAACCGAAAATCTTATCAAAACGAGTGCTGTTAATAGTTATCCCCTTGGGGATCATGCTCATTACAGCACTCTTTGGTTGTTCGGCATCGCTTTTAAAAGATTTTCCTGAAGAAAAAGTGAGTTTTGGCCTGCCGGTGCACCTTAAAATTCCGGCGATTGGCGTTGATGCTCCTGTTATTTCTGTGGGCCTTACGTCCGACGGAGCAATGGATGTGCCAAAAGATCCTATAGAAGTAGCATGGTATGATCGCGGACCGCGCCCCGGAGAGAATGGCAGTTCTGTAATTGCCGGACACTACGGCTGGAAAAATAATTTACCGGCAGTGTTTGATGATTTACATAAATTAGTCAAAGGCGACAAGATCTCCGTTGAAGACGATAAAGGCGTAGTTACCACTTTTGTTGTACGTGAAATTCGCATCTATGACAAAGATCAGGATGCATCAGATGTGTTTGGCTCCAACGACGGCAAAGTACACCTTAATCTTATTACTTGCACGGGAGCTTGGAATAATGAAGAAAAGACATTCTCCAAGCGACTTATTGTTTTTACGGATCAGGGGGTAGACTCATAGATGGCAATCTGTTATAATACCAAGATGTCATCTAACCAAACATCATGAAACTAAAAGATAACTTTCTCGTTGCTAACACTGCAATTTTTGCCTCTGTCGCAGTTATGCATCTTATGCGAATCGTCTTTGATACTACCGTAAGCGTTGGGGGTTTTGATTTAGAAATGTGGCTTTCCGGCGTTGCTATTGTTGTTATGGGCGGATTAGCATGGGCTAACTGGACTGTGCTTAAAGAAAGCACAAAACAACCGTTGGCAAAATTACTTCTTGGATTGTTTTGCTTAGACGCTTTTGCCGTTTTTTACTCTTGGGTGGGCAGATTGGAATATTGGGGCTTTACCAATGATCAATTCGGCATGTTCCTCATTTTAGATTTGGTGGTTGTTGCTGGGTTAGCTATCTACCTGAACAAGCGAAAATAATTAGTTTTTTTGAGACCACAAGCACCGCCCGGACAAGCTGGGCGTGTTTTTGTATTGACTACTACCGTCCATAAAAATTCTTAAAATCTACTAAAGTACTCTTGCCACCAATCGAAAGCGCAAAACGTCGTTTTTGATTGGGTGTTTTATAATAGATACCACTACTAAATAGGCCGGTTTTAATATCAAATTCCGAGAGTGCGGCAATTTCCATCGCATACTCATCTTTATTAAGTGACCAGTCGTTAAATAAAGAAAGCAGTTTGGTCTCCAAGTCGGCAATTGTTGTTTCCGCATTTGTGAGCATAGCTTGTAAACCATCGGTAATACTCTGACCATCTATATGGTATTTGGTTGTTGTTACATAGTTGCCCGCGCCCTCCAATTTAGAAATAGGAATAAAAAACAGATATTTTTTTGTTCCCAAGCAAACTCCGGAAACAACGCCACCGGCAATAAGTGTAGCTTTTGGCGCAAATACATAATCTTTTGTTTCTATAATTGGCATATTTTTGTTTGGTGAAATTACCTTACTATTCAAGCATTTAGGACGGTGGATGTCAAAGGTGGTATGGATTAATACTCAGCAATCTGCTATAATTACAAGATATATTTAATATAATTTGAATGAGCTTCCAAGACAAAACAGCACACACATATTACGAACCAGAGACAGTTAAAGATGTTCAGTCCCAAAGCCCTGAGACTACCGCTGCACAAGAAAGACTAAATTTAGGCGAGAACATTACAGATTCACTCGTGAGTCAGTTAAATACTCTTAGGGATGCAAATACATATCCTAAGAGTTACAAAGAAATACTCATTACTGATTTAAATAATAAAGAGGTTCAAAAGATTGCCGGTATCAATGAAATTTCTCCTGCCGACTTTTCTACTATTCATGACTTTGTAGAGCGACTACAGTGTATTGTTGGCGTCAAAGATGATGGTTTTTACGGTAATCAAACATCTAATGCGGTAAAAAAATATTTAAAGACAGTCGATACTACAAAGTCTAGTATTGAAGGGCTATCGGCAAGAGAAAGGCTACTGGTTAGTCAATATCTAGGTGGTAATGAAGGGGCTTCCAATTTTAGAGTAGTAAAAAATGAAGGTATTGGTCTTTTAAAAGAGTCTATAATGGCATTTACAGATGATTTTAAAACATCAGACTTGCCTAATTTAGATCAAGCTCAATCTACCGATGAAATGTTGGCAAAATATATCGACCCGCAATACACATCACTACTACAACCCGGAACAGTAGTATATCTACCGCCCGGAACCTTTGTGATCATGAATTATAATACAAATAAGCTAATGTTTGCCACCAATAAAATAAACCAAGATCAGCTTACAACTCTTAGCCCGCAAGACTTCATCGTCAAAAATAAGTTTAACACCAACCAAGTATTGGAAGAGAAATACAAAGCAAAGCCAACTGAAAAAGGTAGCGTTACACCAGCGCAAGCAGTTGATATTGATAATTTAATTGCAAATGCCAATCACGAAATTTTTGAGAGTCCGTCATTATAGTTATATTTAACCAGTAACTTTTCTTAACAAAACGTAAACCATTAATATGCCACACACCTACCAAGTGAATTTGAATTCAGTGACGATCTTGCCCCAGAAGTGACGGGTGAGGAAGGGCGTCTTTATAGAGTTAATTTGCACGGCAAGGAATATTTTGTAAAGAAATGGCATGGGAGTCATAGACGTATGACGTATGCAAATCCCGATACCAATTTTTCACACCACTCACCTTATGAGCACAAGATGCTATATTACGAATATAAGATCATCAATACACTATTCCCAGATCAGACACCGGTTTTAGCGACTGCCTATGATCCTCGTATAAAAAAGAATCCTCAGACAGGTGCACATGAGTTTGATGGAAAATTCGGTAAGCCCGTCAGGTTATTAGACTTGAGGAAGATAATGACGTTAATACAGGGGGTGACAGCCCCTTACATCCCGTTGCATTGGCTGATGACACAATTCATCAACTGCTGGGAACAAAAACATTCAGACACTCGGATTATGGAGCTTCCTTACCGCTAGGAGAGCATCCTCTGATTAGTCAGTTTACTAATTATGGAATAGTGCCTATTCATCCATCTCTGAATATTATTCCAACCAAAATGACTAACGGTGTTATTAGTGATGGTGTGTTTTTAGAGTTAACCATTAAAGATTCTGCATTATTAAATGCAAAAAATTATACAGGAGAAAGGTCAAGAATATTTTGATCGTAAAATTAAAAATAATTTAGCCCGCTATGAGTTAACGAAAATTATAAATGGGATTTATTGCGATGCAAAATTTAAAATTACAGGCAAGGATGCCAGTCAGCATACCGAAAGTGAGATGCACAGTTTGATGGGGAAGGTTTTTGTGATGTGTGAGCTAGTTAAAAGGGCATGGAAAGGAGCAGAAGAAAAAGAATTTGAGGAATTTATTGCATATTTGCAAAATGCGGCACCTCGAGGTGATTGGACTGCATCTTGGCAAGCGGATGAAAATGACAATGTCCGCTTAGACAAACTTATAAAATACATAAAAGAGTGGATTGCCGCCGGCGAACCTCAATAGAACTTTTTTTAACAAAACTTAAACCATCCATGCTAACATAGGTTCATCTTCTAATGGACCGTCTTTGCATGCCCCAACTGCCTTCGCTCCTCAAAAAATATTTTGGTCATTCCGAGTTTCGGCCTTTGCAGGAAGAGATTATTCGGCAAATTTTAGCGGGAAACGATGCCTTGGTGCTCATGCCCACGGGTGGCGGTAAGTCAGTGTGTTATCAGTTACCGGCACTAGTTTTTGATGGGCTGACAGTGGTGATTTCACCACTAATTTCTCTAATGAAAGATCAGGTGGATGCTGCTTTAAGTAACGGGATTCCGGCGGCATGTTTAAACAGCACTCTGACGCAGGAAGAGTCGGAACGCATTATTAGGGATCTACGGGATGGGCTGATTAAACTGTTATATTGTGCGCCGGAGCGGTTTGCCCTGCCCCAGTTTCGTGAGTTTTTGCGGACGTTGCCAATCAAACTGTTTGCGGTGGATGAAGCCCATTGTATTTCGGAGTGGGGGCACGATTTTCGTGCGGATTATCGAACTTTGAGTTTACTTAAAGAGGAGTTTCCTAAATTACCTGTGGTGGCATTAACCGCTACGGCAACCGGCCAAGTGGCGGACGATATTGTGGAGCAACTGGGCATCCCCAATGCCAAACGTTTTGTTTCCAGTTCTAATCGCCAAAATCTTACCTATAGGGTGGAGCGCAAAACTAATGCTTTTAATAAACTTGTCCATTGGGTCACAAAATTTAAGGGTGAGTCGGTGATCGTTTACTGTTTTTCTAAAAAAGAGACTGATAAAATTGCCGAGCAACTGTGCGCACTGGGTTTTAACGCCCGTCCCTACCACGCCGGCATGAAACCGGAAAAGCGGGCCCGCAACCAAAGTGATTTTATCAATGATAAGGTGGACATCATTACCGCAACCATCGCTTTTGGCATGGGCATCGACAAATCCGACGTTCGACTAGTCGTCCATTATAGCCTACCCAAAACCATCGAAGGCTATTTTCAAGAGACCGGCCGCGCCGGGCGCGATGGGCTGGAAAGCGAATGCGTTCTTTTTTATGGACCGGGGGATCAATTCAATCAAAAATATTTTATTCAACAAATTCAAGACCCCTATCAACAAGACAAGCGCTACGAACAACTAAATCAAATGGTGAGTTATTGCGAACTCAAAAAGTGCCGTCGTAAACAGCTCCTTAATTACTTTGGCGAGAGCTTTGAGCAAGATAACTGCCAAGGTTGCGATGTGTGCCTAAACACCCAAACCTCCTTTAACGCAGCGGAAGTAAGCCAAAAAGTCTTTGTCGCCATTCATGAAACCGGCGGACGCTTTGGTGCCAGCCATATTATTAATATTTTATTAGGAAAAAATTTAAAAAAGATTCGCGACCTCAGCCACAATAAACTGGTTAGTTACGGCGCCGTTATCGATTTTAATAAAGACCATCTCGCCCAAATTATTGCCACCCTTGTTGAAGAAAATTATCTTAAAAAAGAAACCGGCATGTACCCAACCTTAAGCCTAACCCACAAAGGCGTCACCTTTTTAGATAACGCCACACCGGAACTAACCATGGACGAGCCCGAAACCGAAGCCGAGATTCCCCAGCCCAAAGCGCGTGCCGCCACCAAAACCAAACTTAAATCCAAACTATCCTACAACCAAGACCTGTTTGAAGAGTTCCGCACCCTCCGCAAACATCTCGCCATTAAAAACAATGTGCCCCCTTACATTATCGCCTCCGATAAAACCCTAATTGAATTAGCCCACTTTTTACCCGTAACCACCGCCCAACTCATCAACATTAACGGCATTGGCGAAGTTAAAGCGCAGCGCTATGGTAGGGAGTTTATTGAGATAATTAAGGAGTATGCGTAGGGTCAAAACCGTGAAGGAGCGCCTAAAATGACCACTTGCTCACGATTTTATGGACAAAACAGTGAATAACTGATAGTATATGAATATGACAAAAATATCTGGTTTTTATAGCAAAATTGCCGAATTGAGGGAGCGCTACTACAAGGCTGCCATTGGCAAAAATCAGCTTCTGCAAATGATTGAAGAGGCAGAGGTGGCTGAGCAAGTTTATAATTCCAATGCTATTGAAAATAGTACACTGAGCCTTGAGGAAACTGAAAAAATCCTTTTGCAGATCGATTTGGATCGATATATTTCGGAAAGAGAGATTTTTGAGGCAAAAAATCTTGCGCGTGTGGTCTCGTATATCAATCAAAAGGCACAAAATGAAAAGCTCACGTTAGATAATATTCTGCTCATGCATAAAATGCTTTTGTCTAACATTAACGATGGCGTTGCCGGCAGATTTAGAAACCAAAATGAATGGGTGAGAGTTGGGAGTTATATTGCAGTTAATCCAAAGGAGATCACGGATCGATTAGAAAAAACGCTAGCACAATACAATGCCAGTAGTTCCGAGCATATTATTCGCCGTATCGCTCTATTACATCTAAACTTTGAGCATATTCATCCGTTTGTAGACGGTAATGGCAGAATTGGCCGGGTGATGAATAACTTTTTACTGATTCGCGAAGGCTTTGTTCCCATTAACATCAAATTTATTGATCGAAACCTGTATTATGACGCATTTAAGGAGTTTGACGAAAAACAGGCGACCGGTATTATGGAAGAAATAGTTGGCAAAGCCATTACAAATAGTTATCACAAGCGCTTGGCATATTTGGAAGGCGCGAGCATAATGCTTCTCTCTGATTATGCGAAACAGTTTAAACTCTCCCATTCCAACTTACTTAACAAGGCTAATCGCCAGACCATAGAAGCCTTTATGGAAAAAGGAATATGGAAAATCGGCGTACCTACCACCTAACCACCCAACCACCCACCATGACCGACCAAACAATCACCTGCCCCAAATGTGGCACCCAAATCCCCCTTAGTGATGCCCTTACCGAAAAAATGCGGCATCAGCTTGAGGAGGAGCTTGGCAAGGAATATAAAGAAAAACTAGAGACCGATAAGCGGGAGATGTGGAAAATAGCGCAAGAAAAGGCCGCCGAAAAAATTGATGTCGAACTAAAAGACCTAAAAAAAGCCAACGAAGAAAAAGAGGGGCAACTGCAGCAAATGCGTGAGCAGGAACTCGATTTAAGAAAGCAAAAACGCGAAATCGAAGAAAAAGAAAAAAACTTGGAGCTGGAAATGGAGCGCAAACTCGACGAACAACGCAAGACTGTTGCCGAAGAAGCCAAAAAAGATGCCACCGAAGAAATGCGTCTAAAAATGGCCGAAAAGGACAAACAGCTCGAGCAGATGAAAAAGTCCGTTGAGGAATTAAAGCGCAAAAGTGAGCAAGGCTCCATGCAAATCCAAGGCGATGTTCAGGAGGATGACCTTAAAAACATGCTTCAACACAACTTCCCGGTAGACAACGTGGAAGACGTGCCCACCGGCATTAGAGGCGCTGATTTGGTGCAGACCGTCAACACCTCCTTTGGCAATAAAGCGGGAATTATTTTGTGGGAATCCAAAAACACCAAAGCCTGGAGTGACGACTGGCTCAAAAAACTCAAAGACGACCAAGCCCTAGTTAAAGCCGATGTGTGCATCCTAGTATCCCAAACCTTACCGGACGGCGTTAAAGACTTTAAGTTTGCAGGCGGCGTTTGGGTCTGCAGCTACGCCTCCGCATTATCTTTAGTTGCCGCCCTCCGCCTCCACCTAACCCAACTAAGCCAAGTCAAACAATCACTTGTAGGCAAAGACGAAAAAATGGAACTCCTCTACAACTACCTTTCCGGCAGCGAATTTAGAAACCGCATGGAAAACATCGTCTCCGCCTTTACGGGCATGAAAGGTGACCTAGAAACCGAAAAACGCTCCATGCAACGCATCTGGAGCAAGCGCGAAAAGGAAATTGAACGAGTAGTAATGAGCACCACCGGCATGTACGGCGACTTACAGGGGATTGTTGGCGCTTCACTTCCGGCGATTAAATCTTTGGAATTGCCTAGTGGGGATGAGGATTAAGAGAAAATCATTTCAATCATTGCCGCTGCCGCCATTTCTACGGCTAGTCGAGCATTTGGAGCTGGTACTTCGGAAATTGCATTAAACGTTTGATCATGCGCTTCAACTCTGCATGTTGCTTCAAATCCAGTATCCTTATTGCCGGTGACTTTATAAGTGGGTGTCTCTAGAAATATTTTTGTATTCCAGTCCACAAGCAGTTGTAGATAGTGGCAATTTGTAAATTTACGGTTATATGCAGGGACAAACATATGCTTATAAGAACTATTACCGTTTTTTAAATTAGCATAGTTAAAAGCTGGTTTATTCTGAGTTTTTTTCTTCTTACAAGTTGCGGGTGATTTCATATATTGTTTTATTTCATTTTTTTCATTTATACGTTTTACCTCAGCTTCAATTTCCACTTCATCAAAAGGTATAGGTTGTCCCATTAGAACTGCACACAAAATGCGTTGATTAAATCTATGTACGGAGTCCCTTAGTGGCGACGTACAGGACAATTCTATCGGTTGTTCTGAATCTATGTCTGCATGGCTGTGATATTTTATTGTACCATTGTTATATCTAGACCTGAATAGGGCTGGCACATTATTTTTTCTCAGATATACAGCCGCCAATCTACTATTTAAGAGCATCATCTCATGGACAACTTTATCCGGATTATTTCTATTTGGTTTGCCATATTGATTACGTAAAATACTAGCAACACTAAAATAGGGGGCCATGTTTGGGCTGTTTAAATCCTTATTTTCTCGACCTGATAATATCCTACTAAGTTGAGCAGATGTAAAATTTTGGGCTACTTCAATTTGCGTTAGTTTAAGTTCAAACTCCTCCACTCTCCCTTTTTGGTCAATATGAGCTACCATCTCAATCACGTCTCGTAATTTGCCAGCAACCAGTGAAAGATCTTGCCTTTTAGTACCAGGACAAGATTGAGCCGCATTTGCAACGTATACGGCAGCCTGCCATCTTTCGTTAGCTTCTTTTAGACAATGAAATGCATCATCGAAAATACCAGTACCGTAGCCATCTATTGTAATAATGCCAAAGTCAGATTCTTCGCAAGTATCCATAAAAAAAATTAACAGCCATTAAACCATAGCATGTACACAAACGATGTCAACTGCCTTCCCCTTTTTTGAAAGAAAATTCCCCAATACTGCGTATACTAAAATAGATAGAGTCTAATTTATTTGTATCCCAATCAAAGTCCGCCAACTTACAGACGAACAGGTTGTTAAGTTGGTCATAAAAGATGCCGATGTGTTCCTTGAGCTTATGCAAAGATACGAAGGACGGCTGCTGGCTTATATTAACCGCCTTATTAATGTTAGTAATGGTGAGGCGGAAGATATTTTGCAGGAAGTTTTTATTAAGACTTATCAAAATTTGAACGGATTTGATCTTAATCTCAAATTTTCGACTTGGGTTTATCGTATTACGTACAACCAAGTGATTAGTTTCTTTCGCAAAAACAAAAAGCACACAACCAACTTAACCGACAAAGATAGTGAAGCCTTAATCCTCAACATTGCCGATGAGTTAAACCTTAAACAAGCAGTCGCTCAAAAAATTGATGCAAAATTAATTCGTGAAGCAATTTCTGATTTAGACAGCAAGTATCGCGATGTCCTAGTCTTAAAATTCCTCGAAGACAAAGACTACAACGAGATTTCCGATATTATCAAAAAACCGGTTGCCACAGTTGGGACCTTAATAAATCGGGCCAAAAACAAAATTAAAGAAGCCCTCAAACAGTACGATTTAACTTAATACGCCCATGAACAAAGCCAAAATTAGCCTTGAAACGCTAAGAAAAATCAAAGAGGAAAAATTAAAACCGTCACCACGGTGGGCTTTTGTTGCTAAAAAAATGGCTCTATGGACCGGATTAGCTCTAACAGTTTTAGCGGTTGCCGTTGCCGGCGCCGTGATGATCTTTGTGATCAAAATGAGCGATTTTGATTATTATGACAAATTCGGTGAGAGCTTACCCGGATTTTTCTTGAGATCAATACCGTATTTTTGGCTTTTATTAGCGGTGATTTGTATTAGCGCCGCCTTTGTTGAATTTAAGCACACAAACATGGGCTATAAATATCGTTTTAATGTAATTGTGATTGCCCTTTTAGTTGTAAGCGTTGTTTTAGGCGGTATGATGCACTTTTTGGGGGTTGGAAGAGATATCGACCGTTTGGCCTTTGATCGTTTACCAGCTTTTCATCGTATGCTAATGAACGATCGCGCTGAATCAATTTGGCAAAATCCCGAGCGCGGCTTGCTTGCCGGTCAGGTCATTGGCATTAACGGTGTTGAAAATCTCACTTTAGTCGACTTTGACCAGCATACATGGATCATCATTTTGCCACCAGTAAGGCCGGAAATTCAGGAAGGCGTCTTCATTAAAACAATCGGCAAGCAGCTTGATGAAAATACCTTTGCCGCCGTGCGCATTATCCCATGGAACCGTAATCTAATGCCGTCTCGCCCATTTCATGCTAAACTAACCACGTTGATCAATAACCCCTTAAACCATGCGACTTCAAAATAAAGTTGCGATTATTACCGGTGCCGGCTCCGGTATTGGTAGAGCTACTGCTGTAATGTTTGCCAAGCAAGGCGCCAAAGTATTTGTTACGGACGTAAATCAGGCCGGTTGCGAAGAAACGGTAAATCTAATTACGCAAGACGGCGGCACTGCCCTTTTTAAAGTTATGAATGTGATTGATGCTGATGCCATTCAAATGGTTGTCCAAACTTGTTTAACCGAATTTGGCGGTATCGATATTTTAATAAACAACGCCGGTATTGTTAAGTTTGGCGCCATGCACGAAACCTCCGAAGCCGATTGGGACCAAGTTATTGATGTAAATTTAAAAGGTACATTTCTCGTTTCCAAAGCTGTTTTGCCCGAATTCCTCAAAAAAGGAAAAGGTAAAATTGTTAATATTACCTCGATTGCCGGCTTTTTAGGCTTTGATCAAATCGCCGCTTACTGCGCATCTAAAGGTGGCATCTTAAATCTAACGCGTGAAATGGCCGTAGAATACGCCGCCAAGGGGATTAATGTTAATTGTATCGCTCCCGGGATTATTCAAACAGCCATGACTACCGATATGCTTGCCGATCCCGCCGCCAAAGCAAATTTTGAAAGCCAAACTTTATACCCCCGCCTAGGTGTCCCCGATGACATTGCCTACGCAGCGCTTTACCTAGCCTCGGATGAGTCAGATTTTGTGAATGGCGAAGTATTGGTGGTAGATGGTGGTTGGGCGGTTAAATAAACGATTGAGCTAAGAAACACTTTATTGTATCTTTTGAAACAGCTGACTAGTTCAGTAATTATTCATAACTTTTAAAAATGAAAAAAATCTTATCGATCTTAATTGTGAGCGTATTGGCAATATTTTTATTTGGCTGTGCCGGCAAGCCTACCGCCGAAGTAAGTGTTCCCGCTTTTGCCACAAATTTACCAACTGAGTGGTTACAAACAGTTGAAACAGGCCTTGAAAAAGACGAAGCCAATGCATCAACTTGGAAAGAATTAAGCCGTATGTCTGCCGGAGAAGACCTTTATATTAAATACGGAATGCTAACAGACTCTACAATGACCTTAAGAGATTTCTCTAAAAAAACTTTTGAAGGCTATTTACCGCAAGTTGCCGCCACCGACGATGTTGGTTTTGAAGAAGATTTATCCGGAGGCCGTAGCTACTTTGTAACCTTCGTTCAAAACGTTGTAAACGACGGCTATTACATGGAAGTATTTACACTACCAACTCCCGATAGCACCACATTTGTTTCTGTGTCTGCAACCGGCGCCACTAAAGAAGAAGCCATGTCTAACGCCTTCAAAGTTTACCAAGTTGTTTATCCGGGTGATGATTTGACTCCGTTTGTTCAATAATAATTTTACAACAAGGCCCACCGTTATTGGCGAGTGGGTCTTGTTAATCGTGCCACATCCAAAATTATATCTAAATCCTCCTCGGTCAGTAGTCCTTCTGATAATACTTGTTCTCTAATTGAGTTACCCCCAGCCAAAGCCTTCTTAATTACTTCGGCCGTTTTTAGGTACCCCAAGTGGGGAGCCAATGCTGTTCCAACAGCTAAGCTTTTTTCAAATGTAGTTTCAACAATTTCTTGATTAAGATGCAGGTCTTGCAGGCATTTTTTGGCAAACATTTCCAAGCCATTTGTCAAAATTTGCATCGATTCCAAAATCGATGTTGCAATAATCGGACAGTACACATTTAGCTCAAAATGGCTACGGTGACTTGCTAAATTTACAATTTGATCATTACCCAATACCCTAAAACAAATCATATCCAAGCATTCTAATATCGATGGGTTAACTTTACCCGGCATAATTGATGACCCCGGTTGCACGGTTGGCAAAAGTACCTCATTAATTCCCGCCTTAGGGCCCATAGCCATTAGTTTTAGATCTTCGGAGTAATTAATCAGATTGCTCGCCAATGCCCGTAACCCAGAACTAAAGTTTAAAAATGCAGTCATATTATTTGCCATCTCCGTATTATTTTTGCTTGCCGTAAAAGGGATCCCCGTTAGCTTAGACAGTTTTGTAGTAACTGTCGTCTGATATTGTGGGTGGGTATTAATCCCCGTACCAACAGCCGTTCCACCTAAACCGATTTCGTATAGTTCCGTGCTTAGCGTTTCCAAATTTAGTTTAGTTTTTTTTAGTGCCTGACTATACGAATCAAAGGCCTGTCCCACAGTAATTGGTACGGCATCCTGTAAATGCGTACGTCCTACTTTTACAATATCTTGATTTTTTTGCGCAAAGCGATCGGTAGTTTCATAAGCGTGAGTCAGTGCTTTTAGTAATAGAGGGAGCTGTTGCAAAATCGCTAAGCGACTTGTCACCGGAATAACATCGTTTGTTGATTGGGACATATTCACGTCATTATTGGGGTTAACATAGGTGTAGTCACCCTTGCCCCCACCCAACAGTTCATTTGCCCGATTAGCAATAATTTCATTGGCATTCATATTTACCGAAGTCCCCGCACCAGCTTGGTAAATATCGATTAAAAAGGCATCACTGTACATACCGGCAATAAATTCATCACAAGCTTTTTTAATTCCCTCAAATACATCTTTAGTTAAGTGACCTAGTTCGTGGTTTGCTTCTGCGCTAGCCAATTTAACCTGTCCTAGTGCCCGTTCAAAACTTACTGGCATTTGTTGACCGGAAATTTGAAAGTTCTCTCCCGCTCTAACTGTAAACGCACCATAATAGGCATCTACAGGGACAGAAACAGCGCCCATTGAGTCATTTTCTATTCTGGTATTTCCACTTTGCATATTTTAAAAATCTGTTATAATTAAGGCGTACAGTAATTATTATACACCATGATAAAGGTCAGAGAAGTGGAATTTGATGATTTAAAACCCGTCTTTCAACTCGGTCACCATTTGTTTAGGGCTAGCGCTTTCCCTATTCTTTACCGTAACTGGGACGAGTACGAAATTTTGGATCGCTTTATGTCAGACAGTCAGTTTTGTTTATTAGCCGAAGACGAAAATGGCGAGCTTGCCGGTTTTATCATTGGTTCAGTCATTAAAAAACCTAAAAGTAGTTGGACCTATGGTTATATAAATTGGATGGGGGTTAATGAAAAGTTTCAAGGCATGGGCATTGGTAAAAAATTATACAATAGTTTGATTAGAAGGTTTAAACGCAATGGCGCCAACATGTTAATGGCAGACACATCACCCAAAAACATGGATGCCCTAAAATTCTTTAGAAAGAGAGGATTTAATAAGGAGGAAAATCACGTCTATTTATTCAAAAATTTAAAAGGATAGTTGTGAACTCTTAAAGATTTAGCTACTATACGTCGGCTATAACCTTCTTTGATGATCAACAAGCGTTTTATTCCTGTAATTCTTTTGACCTTCGTTAATACGATTGGTTTTTCGATTTTGATTCCGGTTTTACCATTTGTGACCGAAAAATACGGCGAAGGGCCTTTGGTGTATGGGGCTTTGTTATCCGCCTATTCACTGTTTCAGTTTTTAGCCGCACCGCTTATTGGCTCCTTAAGTGATAAATTTGGTCGTCGTCCCACTTTAATTTTAAGTCAGGCCGGTACATTTTTAAGTTGGATCATTTTTGGTGCCGCCTATTTTGTTCCCAATATCGCCATTGGACCCGTTGCCCTCCCCATTATTGTGATCATGTTTTCTCGTATTGTGGATGGCATCACCGGTGGCAATGTTTCCGTAACCAATGCCTACGTTGCCGATATTACCGCCCCCTCCGAACGCACAAAGTATTACGGAATTTTAGGGGCCGCCCTAGGCTTCGGCTTTATTTTTGGACCCGCCATCGGCGGTTTCACCGCCTCGTTCGCCATTGGCTACCTAGGTACAACGATTGCCGCCGCCATCATCTCCTTAATTACCCTTGTTATCACCATTACAAACTTAACCGAGTCCTTAAAACACGAAGACTTATCACACAATCTCAAAATTAAATTTTGGCAAGAAATCAACGTCTTCCAAAAAATTAAAAAATTTAGCACCAATACCCATATTAAGGAGTTGTTTATTAAACGCTTATTTTTTGCCTTGGCCATGGGGGCCTTTAGCTCCACATTTGCATTCTACGCCAAAGATAGTTTAAACCTCGACGCCAAGCAATTAGGATTTTTGATGTTATTTATCGGTATTTTTGCCATTTTTAATCAAGCCTATTTAGTTAATTTGATCGCCAAAAAATTATCAAATAAAACGACCTTCAATATTGGTCAGGTTGTCTTAGCAATTAGTATTTCCTTGCTGTTTTTTCACCCCACAATTGGATGGTTTGTGGCAATCATGTACTTAACCAATCTTGGCATCTCCCTTAGTATTCCCACTTTTAAAGCGATGCTCACCTCAAGCGTGGACCACAAACAACAAGGCCAAATTGCTGGTGTGGATGAGTCGATTATGGCAGGTAGTAACGGGTTTATTCCTGTAATTGCCGGAGCCGTTTATGCTGCCATCTCCGCCAACGCTTTCTTAATCTTCGCCGTTTTGCCGTTTATTCCGTTTGCATTGAAGCCACTTTTCGCCAGGCGTTCTCGGCGGTAGCCATTAAGCGCGGATAGGTTTCTTTATAAGTGTCATTTGCATTCATATAAACTGCATCGGCTGCTGCATCAACATCTGGGGGGAGGCTAGCAATCTTTACCCAATATTCTTTTACATTTAGTAAGGCCGCTTTAAATTCTTTGAGGGGCCGTTTGAGTTGGGATGGTTGCACTTTGATCAGTTGGTCAATTTCTTCGATTAGGTTATTTGTTCGTTCCGTATGTTTATCCGCATCCCATGCTGATGCAGCTTCCATGTCCTTAAAGTACTGTCCTAAAGTTTGATTAAATTTTTCCAGATTCTGCTGTGGCGCAGTATTTATCGCCAAAAATAAGTCTTTTAAATCCTTTTCCATCTTCATTGCGGCATTCGCATATAATTCATCATTATTCTCTACGTCCGGCACCTCCGACATTGTTGCAATCATATTCCTCAAATGCGATAAACTCTCGATCAGATTATTCCTTTTAATAGCCAGATTTTCATCATTCTCGTCAAAGTTAATTGTGATTAAATCATTAAGAATTTTATCAATTTTTTTCACGTATTTTGGGCCCTTTGCCAATTTTAATCCCTTGGTTTCCAAGTTCTTTTGCAGCTTTACCGCTGCATTCATCACTTCTGAATTACGCATTTTTTGAAATCAAATCAAATTATTCTAACATATAATGCCACATTAAGCCAGTTACTCATTGTTAAATCCCCATAAATAAGGTATAATTACAAGATTGATTTACCTAAATTATGGCCACAAACGAGCAATTTTTAGACCGTCTCATTCCCTATTTGCCTCAAATTAAAAAAGAGAAAGTAGCTATTTTAGCAGAGGCTAAGGAGCGAAAAGTCGATGTTATAGACCTTTTATCGCAAATCTCTTCTGTTGACCAAAGTGCAATTAAGCAGGCAATATTAAGTGCCTACAGCCTAGAGGCCGTACCCGAGTTTTCGATTGATGTGATGCGTTTAACGGTCAAATATTTCCCCTTATCCTTTGCCAATTCGCAAAAAATCGCTGTAATTAGTGATTCCAAAACCGAAGTAGGTATCGCAATCGCCCATCCCGAGCAGTCAGAATTAATTAATGCCATCAAAAAGAAGATACACAAGCCAATTAAGTTCTATTTTGCCTATCCAAGTGAGATTACCCAAGGGCTTAAAGACAAACAAATCGACTTCAAACAACAAATCGAAAACTTAAAAACTGGCGGTCTGGGTGCCGATATTCAAAGTCTTGAAACTTTACGCAACTCATCCAAATTGCTGGATGTGATTTTAATTAGTTCCCTCGACCACAACGCCTCCGATATCCACATCGAACCACACGAAGAGCGTTTACTAATCCGCTTTCGTATTGATGGTGAACTACAAGATATCGCTCTTTTGCCCATTGAATTGTCCGATATTATTACCTCACGGATTAAAGTTTTGGCAGAGTTGCGCATTGACGAACATCAAAAACCGCAAGATGGACGCTTTAAGTTAGAGCTATCCGATCATAGCGAAATTACAACTCGTGTTTCGATCCTTCCTGTTTACCAGGGCGAAAAGATTGTAATGAGAATTTTAAGCGAACAAAAGCAAAAGCTGCAGTTGGCAGATTTGGGTTATAGCAAAGAAAACCAAGCCAAAATCTACAGTAATAGCGAAAAGTCACACGGCATGCTGCTGGTAACCGGCCCAACCGGATCCGGTAAAACAACCACACTTTACACTTTGTTAAAACTTTTAAATAACGAAAATGTTAACTTAATGACAGTCGAAGATCCAATTGAGTACCGTTTGGATCGTGTTAATCAAATTCAGGTCAATCCAGTAGCCGGACTCAGTTTTGCCAACGGCTTACGATCCATTTTACGTCAAGATCCCGACATTGTGATGGTAGGGGAGATTCGTGACGCCGAAACCGCTAACATCGCAATCAATGCCTCCTTAACCGGGCATTTGGTCTTAGCAACCTTGCATACAAATTCCGCCATCGATACCTTACCACGTTTATTAGAAATGGGCGTCGAAGCCTATTTAGTGGCCTCTACCGTTAACGTAGTTATTGCTCAACGTTTAATTAGAGCCTTATGCAAAAACTGCAAGCAGACCATGGTCATCGACGACAAGATTCTTAATGCCTTGATCTCCGACGATTCCAGCTTTGAAAAGGAGCTGCGGAAAGATATGGATCAATTCTTACCCACCGGTTCACAAATTTATAAGCCCACAGGGTGCAATACATGCAACAATACCGGTTACAAAGGTCGTCTAGCCATTGCGGAAGTTCTCGAGGTGACCGACGAAATTAAAAATCTAATCTTCGCCAAAGCCTCCCCTCCCGAAATTCAAGAAGCGGCAAGTCAGCAAGGCTTTGTTCGGCTGCTAGAAGATGCAATTTATAAAATTAAAGCCGGCGATACAAGTTTGGAAGAAGTTATCCGTGTTCTTAAAGAATAATTATGCCCCTATTTGCTTATGTAGCTCAAAATCCCGATGGTAAAAAAATTAAAGGTACCATTTTTAGTGAATCAGAAGAAGTCGCCAAACAAACGCTCTACAAACAGAAAATTGTTGTTAATAAAATTCAGCCGGCCAAGAAAAAAGTCCATTTTTGGCAAAAATCTTTTGGCGGCGTCAGTTATAAGGAAAAGCTTATTTTTCTTAAATATTTGTCTACAATTTTAAAGGCAGGTTTAACAATTAAACGGGCCCTTGAGCTACTCAAAACTCAAATTAAAAATAGTTATTTTGCCAAGATTATTGCCGAAATCCACGAAAGTATTGAAAATGGACAGTCATTTAATGACAGCTTGCGCAAATATCCTAAAATCTTTTCCGAGATTTTCGTAAATCTTATTGAAGTCGGCGAAGCCTCCGGACGTCTGCCCGAAACCATTGAATACTTAGAAGAAATTTTAACGCGCGACAATTTGTTCCGCAAAAAAATTCGCGGCGCCATGATTTATCCAATTGTCATTTTTGTTTTGATTATTGTGGTCTCAATTGGATTAATTCGCTTTATTGTCCCAAAAATCACGGCAATCTTTGTCACCTTTAAGGTAGAGTTGCCAATTACAACGCGGATCTTAATTCAGGCGGAAGCCTTTTTGAAATCTTATTGGTGGTTATTAATCGGTGCTACAGCCGCCTTAATTACCAGTTACTATTTCCTCTTAAAAGTTCGATCAACCCGAAAAATGCTCCATCGACTTTTGCTAAAGTTGCCTGTACTAGGCACACTAACCAAACAAATTCAGATCACCCAATTAACCAGAATTACCGCTTCGTTACTTATTAGTGGGATTACTTTGGTCAACAGCTTGCAGATAAACGCCAACGTCATTAAAAACTTAGTTTATCGCGATTATATCAAAAAAGCTGATCTTTACTTGCATTCCGGTGGCGAATTCTCCAGCTATTTGGAGCAACGCCCCGACCTATTCCCCGACCTAGAAACGCAGCTAATCAAACTGGGCGAAAATACCGGTAGTTTGGCAAACACCCTCAACGTCATCGCTGACTTAAATGAGGAAGAAGTAAACGAAAAAATTAAAATAATTTCAGGCTTAATAGGTCCACTTATGTTAATTGTTATGGCCGCCTTAGTTGGAGGGATTGCTATTTCCATCATTACGCCAATTTACCAACTGCCAAATTTAATCCAATCACGCTAATGCAATCACGCGGTTTTACATTAATCGAAATCATGCTGGTGGTTGTGCTTGTGGGTATAATTTCCGGGCTTACAATTGCCTACACAAACAGCAGTATTACCCGTGCCAACTTTCAGAGTGCGGTTAACGAATTGCAGCAAGATATTTTGGTTACACAAAACTACAGCCGCAATAATTATATGAATGTGACAAGCGGCATCCAATTTGAAACCAATAAATATACGCTATTTCATGCCGATTTATTTGATGAAGAAGATCCTAATAACAAAGTCGGTAATTTTAGTAATGAGCTAACCTTTACCGAGATTAACATCGCTACGCCTTTATATTTTGCAAAGTATACAGGCATCCCTTCTGCTAGTGGCAATATTATGTTAACCGGGGCGAATGATAAAAGTGCCACAATTACAATCAGTAGTAGCGGTGTGGTATCTACTAACTTCAACTAATGCAATTCAAACTGTTTAAAAAACATAGTGGCATGAGCTTGGTCGAAATTCTCCTCGCTTTAACAATTTTTGCTATTGCCAGCGGTGCCATTTTTACTTTGCATTTTATGAATGGCAATGCAATCGACAACACCCTAAAACAAGAGCAAGCCTACAACTATGCTTTAGAGGGGTTAGAAATTGTTAAAAACATAAAACAAGAAAACTTTTACACACTCACCAACGGCACATATGGACTGAGCCTAGCTGGTGATACTTACAGCTTAGTCACTGATTTTAGCGAAACAGTCGACCTCTATAGCCGCACCATTACTATCGATGACGTTTACCGCGACGATGCCAACAAAATCGATCTAAACGGCTCAAACCTAGATAGTATTACTAAAAAAATTACGTCAACCGTTAGTTGGGTAAGCCAATTTGGCCGCAGTAATAGTGTTGTGTTACAAGAATATTTTAGTGACTGGTCTGGTACAATTTGGCTACAAACCACCCAAACCCAATTTAATAATGGCACTTCTACCGACACAATAATAGTAGAGTCCGACTTAACAATCCCCGATAACGGCGCCATTGAGCTTATCGAAATCCCTAACCAAGACGTTGTTTATTTTGATACAGTCGACGTGCTGGAGCGTGCACAAGATGTTGCCGTAAAAGACGGTAATTATTTATATGCCGCAGTTGCCAAAGCCAATCAGGGGTTTTGCAGTATCGACTTTACCAACCCCGCCAACCCCACTGTAGATGATTGTTTGGACATTGATGGCCAAGGGATTGCCCTGGTAATTGACGATGGCTACGCTTACGTGCTTGTCCAAAATCAGCACAAAGGGCTAGCAGTAATTAACATTAGTAATCCTAGCAATTTGCAATTGGTCAAAACCTTAGACATTGATGAGGCAGGCATCAATTTAACCATTCAAAATAACCATCTGTTTATTGCCGGCAGCGAAGATGATGACGCTTTAATTATTGTTAACGTTTCAAATCCAAACTCACCATTTGTCGTTAGTTCAAAATCAGCCACCGGCGATGGTCTAGCTGTTATTGTCGATGGAAACTACGCCTATTTAACAACCGACAATTCTAAATTGATCGTTTATAATATCTCTAATCTGAATTCGCCAAGTCAAATTACCGAATTAGCCCTGGATGCCGACGCCAACGGTATTAGTCAAATGGGGAACTATCTCTATTTAGCAACCGCCAATAATAGTAAGGCCGTCGAAGTTGTGAGTATTGCCGACCCCGCAAATCCCTTTGTTGTGACCAGTTTAGCCGCGGTTGCCGGCGCCAACGATGCCGACATTTTAAATGGCATTTTATATGTATCAATTGACAACAATGCCGCTGGTTTAAATGTTTACAGCCTTAATGACCCTATTAATCCATCACTAATCACAACAATTGATATTCAAGGTAAAGGCCAAGGACTAGACGCCGACGAAGGCTACGTGTTTATTGCTACCGATACGCAACATCAGGGTATTGCCATGGTTGCCACAATTGCTTTGGAAGTTGCCTCGGTAGGCAGTTTTGTTTCCACGGTTCATGACACCGGCTTGGGCAGCCCAAATCTGCAAAGTTTAAGCTGGATTGGTAACACCCCATCCGGAACCGCCATCCAGTTTCAACTAAGAACCGCCGATAGCAGCGAAAATATTGAAACCGCCACCTTTGTTGGCCCCGATGGCACCACCGCCACCTTTTACACCGCCACTCCCAGCACCATTACTCTCGACCCCAACCGTAGCGGCGAACAGTTTGTTCAGTGGCAAGTCCAAATGACCAGCGACGGCAATTCCAGCCCCGCCCTAGAAGAAGTAACAATCAAATATGAATAATCAAAGCCATCATAAAGCCTTCACATTAATCGAGATCGTTTTATACATGTTTCTCTTCGGCTTAATTATTGGCTCCTTAAGCGGCATTGGCATTTTGGTTGCCACAAATGATCAGTCCACATATGTCCGTAACCAGATGGTAGCGGAGGCCGGGATGACATTTAACGAAATAATGCGCGACATGCGAGCAGGCAAAACAATTGATCTCGATCAATCCGATTTAGGCCAGAACTATTCCAGTATTGAATTTACTAATAACAACGGCGATCTCATCAATTACCAGGTCGATCAAGTTACATCCGTTCTCCAAAAATCAATTAATGGGGGAGCCGCAGTTGATACCCATTCTATCAATCTCAATATTGAGCAGTTTCTGATTGAACCGATTAATCCCAGTAATACTATCCCTATTTTTACGGTAACAGTTACCTTTAGTAACGATTTTGCACAGCAGTATAACTTGCGCAGCACCACTAACTTCATTCCATGAGATTAAACCCTTTTCAAAAACATCGTGGTCAGGTTGCCTTAATTAGTATTTTGGTTATTATATCCGTTTTACTAATAATGATTACAAGTACTAGCATCTTAACAAGTACCGGAGGTGAGGGCACATTAACCCGTCGTCTAGGCACCGAAGCCTATTACGTTGCCGATTCGTGCCTCGAGGACACCCTAATTCAATTACGCAGCAACCCCGATTATTCAGGAACTGATTTGAACATTGCCAACGGCTTCTGTACAATTGCCGTAACCGATGATGGTGGCGACCAAAAAACCATTAACGTTACCGCAAATGTTTTTGATGAATACTATGCCAATCTGGAAGCGGTTATAGAGCTAGTCCAAACCTCCGAAATTACACGACTTACGTTGCAATCTAAAACTTTCAATTAAAATGGCAAGCCGCAACAATAAATTTATTAGCATGATCATCCGTGATTATTCCATCACGGCTATTGAATTTAGTTTTAAATTAGGCAAGTTGACATTGGAAGGTTACGTCGATCAAGAGTTGCCACCTGGCTTAATCATTAATGGTGAAATTCAACAATTAGACGCCCTGCAGCAGTTTATGGGCAGTTTGTTAAGCCATAGTTATCCGCAAACATTTGAGGCGGGCAATGTGATCTTGTCTGTGAACGATCAACTTACTTTTGAGCATGTGTTCGAGTTTACTTCACATTTGTCGGATAAAGAGTTAATAAATGTAATCCCCCTGGAAGCCGAAAACGCAATTCCATTTAGCAGTAACGATATTTATTGGGACCACAGTGTCCAAAGCTACACAAGTGGCAAACAAAAGGTTCAATTCCTAGCTATCCCTAAAACTACTGCCGATAATTATATTCAACTGTTTCACAATTTAGATAAGGAAATTATCATCCTCACCAATTTTGCCGAAGTCTATAAATCGATTTTACAATCAGAACACAACTTAGCTAAAAATAATAACACGCTGATCATCGAGTTTAATCACTATAAAACTTATTTTCACTTATTTCAGGATAACATTTTAATTCAAACCAAGACCGCCGAAATTGGTCTCCATGGACTATTGGAAGAGTGGGCAAAAATTAATGGTATTGATGTTGCCACTCTTAACGATTTGTTAAGTACACATAACACCGATGTACTTAAACCAATCAACTACGAAAAACATTTTGAAGAATACCGAGCGGCATTTGAACCGATTTGTACAGAAATGTGTCATTCCCAAGGTCTTACAGGGGTTTATTATTGGGGTTTTGCCGTGCGGGTTCCCGGTTTTATTGAGTATTTAAGCAAACGTTTAAATATTAATATAAAATTGGAAGTCCTCTGGAAACCTATTAAATTAAATAAGTATTTTCAGAACAATAAGAAAGTCGTAGTGGAAATTAACAAAAATATTACTGACTTTGGCTTGGTTATTGCAGCCGGTCACAACTTTATCAGTAAAATGCTTTCGTTAAAGACATTAAATTTGCTACCTTTTGAACTACGCAAAAAGGCGAAGACACTCTTATTATTTAGTAACTTTTATCGAGTTAGTATTTTGATTATTACGGTTAGTATTGCCTTAATCTTTTTTAACGCATACTCACTTTCAACCAAATATTTGGAATTATACAATCTTCAAAAAGAGACAAATAATTTTGAAAAATTGATTTACGGTAAGCGCTATGACGTTATTCGCAAAGACATCACCAACTTTAATGCTTCCATCGACCAACTCTATCTTCTCGCAAATCAAATCGATGCCATTCCCAAATCCTTTACGGAAATTGCCCTAGCGCCATTTGAAGGTATTGCAATCAACACACTGGGCTACGACCGTACTACCGATGTTATTAAAATTACCGGTATTGCCAAAAATCGGCAAAATCTCCTCGATTATCAAACCGAATTAAAAGACCTGGCCCAACCGGAACAACTAGACTCACCGTTATCCAACTTTAACAACAGTGAAGATATTCTGTTTGAAATTATTCTTAAGCTCGTTAAACCAAAACCATGAGTGTAAAACAACTTTTACAGAACCACTTTATTATCAGAATTGCCCTATATTTAGCCGCAATTTCTGTAATCTTTACTGTTATAAGTCTATGGTCATTTGGCAAAGTTACAGACCAAATGAGAGATAAAAGAGCTTTGTTGAATTCTCGTGGTAATATTCAATTAAATTTTGAGGGCGTATTAGAGTTGTATCAACAAGAATACACTCGCCTAAATAGTAATTTGCAACAACTTCTTCCCGCAACCACCAAAATTATTGATATTCTCGAAAATATAGATATTAACAGCAAAAAACTAAGGATTGATGCTAAGATTACCAACATTCCACAGCAGGATGATTTGGATTATATCCGTTATTTAGCCAAATTTGACGGTAGCAACAAGCAGCTTTTGGCATATTTGGAAATGCTTAACAATTTACCGGTTTATACAGAGATCCAAAGTATTAACTCAGTGACTGAAGAAGGATTGGCATTTGATCAACTGGCTTCGCATCAAATTATTTTCGACATCTTTACCCAACAATAAACTATGTATCAGGCAACAGAACATCCCAACTACCCTATTATCATTTTAGTCTTAATCTTAGTCCTTCTTATCGAGACGACAATATTCAGTATTTGGTTTACCGGTAAGCGATATGGCTCGTCATTTGAAATTGATAGCGTCGAACAAATTGAATTAGTTTTGCCTCAACTTAATTTTCAAAAATACAACGCCCTTGTAAAGGCTTCAAAACTAGTGATACAGTAATTCTCGTTACTATTTATTAAACAAAAAATGAAAAATCGTACTAAAGGGTTTACCCTTATCGAAGTTTTGTTAGTAATTGTAATTATTGCGATTCTTGCGGGAATTGTTTTGATTGCGGTTAATCCTGGACGTCAAGTCTCTCAGGCCAATAATACACAAAGACGTTCTGATGTTACGGCCATTTTAAATGGTATCCACCAGTACGCAATTGACAACCGTGGTGCGTTGCCTGCTTCAATTACTGCAGTAGCAACAGACATGGGTAGTGGCGTGGGTCTAATCGATATTTGTTCAGATCTTGTGCCAACTTATATTGCTGCCCTTCCTGTTGATCCAACGGATGCCGCAGCCACTTATACAGACTGTACAGACTACAATACAGGTTACACAGTTATAAAAACTGCCGACGACCGCATTACTGTTGCCGCCCCTACAGCCGAACTGGGTGAGGCCATTGCAGTCACTCGTTAATAGATTTCTTAAGTATTTAGCCGGGCTATTAACTTAGCTCGGCCTTTTTTTTGTAAGTTGTTAAGGTTGCTTTGGGAGCCATTTTATGCTATTATTAAAAGATTTATTAAACGATATATGCATATTCCCAAGAAATTTTCTAAGATTTTGCTTTCTGTATTTGTTTTTGGTCTTGTTGCTAGTGTTATTTCTCAAAATTCGCTCAGCCATTCGGCGCAAACTAAAGAGTTGGATCGCATTTTTGCGAATGCGTATGCCAATGGCGAAATTCAGATGGAGCCAATTATTTCAACACGAGCATTTTGGCAGAATAACAACATTTACGGTTTAGCTAACCTAACAAGTTCACCAACTCACAAAAAGTTTAATGGTGGCGACGAGTATGTCCTTGAGCGCCTAGATTCCGGTGCCATTGTTAAAGTCACTGTTGATCCTAAGTCCAACTTTCTCCATAAACTACAAAATAAGGACGTAGTTATAGAAGAGAATTATACTTTTCAGGCAAATAGTTTAAGTGGAGTACAAGAGTATCTTGCTCTTCCTTCTGATTACGCCACCTTAATTGAACAAGTGCCAGCCACAACCACCGTCGCAGTCATTGACTCCGGTTTTGGCCCCACCGAAAGCTACATGAACCGCCTAGCCATTAATAAAACCGAACAAGACGGCAAACCCGGTATCGACGATGATAACAATGGTTACATTGATGACCAATACGGCTGGAACTTCCTAACCCAAACCGGCAAAGTTGATGATCTAAACGGCCATGGTACCCATTTGGCCGGTATTGTAATGTCCCTTTCCAACGCCAATCTAATGCCTTTACAAGCATTAGATGCCGGCAATAGCGTGACCTTGGATCGCCTAATCGCCGCCCTAAATTACGCAATTAACCAGCATGTCGACGTGATCAATTTAAGTATTGGTTCAACACAAGACAGTTTAATTCTCAAAAAAATTCTAGCAAATGCTGAAGAACAAGGTATTACCGTTGTGGCTTCCGCAGGCAATTACAATCAGCCCTTTGTGTTAAATCCGGCAGCCTACCACTCGGTAGTTGGTGTTGGTGCCGTCACAAACAATGGCGACAAAACCTATTATTCAAATTACGGCCCCGAAGTCGATGTTAGTTACAAAGGCTTAATGCTAAGTTATAGCACTAACGGCAAACTATTAGTTGTAAAGGAAGGAACGTCCCAAGCGGCCGCCGCCGTGTCAGCCTTTTTAGCAACAGTAAAACATTACAACCCGGAAGCAACACCGGCTCAACAATTAGCTATACTGCAAAACGCCGGTAGCAAAATTGCAAATTACCCTTTGGGCTTCAACATTGATGTAAACTCTTTAGTAGAAACCTTAAATATTTCTAACCAATAAACATGAAATTAACTTCTTATGGCGCAACACGTGAAGTAACCGGGTCTAAACATTTACTGGAAGTTAACGGCAAAAAAATCTTATTAGATTGTGGAATGTTTCAAGGACGACGTAAAGAAGCTGCCGAAAAAAATCACAACCTACCTATTGATCCGGCCGGTATCGATCATATTATTGTTTCGCATGCACACATGGATCACACCGGTAGCTTACCAACTTATGTGAAAAATGGATACGCCAATGAAATTATTTCTACACATGCAACCCGTGACCTTTCCAGCTATATGTTAGCTGATAGCGCCTACATTCAAGAGCGTGAAGCCGAATATTTAACCGAACGCAAACGTGAATTTATCGAACCTTTATACAACATGGAGGATGTGACTAAAACAATTAATAATTTTGCCACAATTGGCTACCACGTGCGCCATGAGGTTACTCCGGGCGTTTGGCTAACCTACTACGATGCCGGCCATATTTTGGGATCAGCCCAAATCTATTTGGAAATTGATGATCACGATGACGATAACAAGCGCAAAACCTTATACTTTACCGGCGATTTAGGTCGCAAAGGCCTTCCAATTTTACGTGATCCGGAACTAATTCGCGAAGCCGATTTTATTATTTCCGAATGTACCTACGGTAATCGTTTTCATAAATACATTGTTGACGTAGATGACCATTTTGAGCGCGTTATTAACGAAACGGTCAATCGTGGCGGTAAAGTCATCATTCCTGCTTTTGCCCTAGAGCGCACGCAGGAAGTTGTTTACCACCTACATTTATTGATGAATCAAAAACGCATCCCCGAGATCCCAATTTTTGTCGACAGTCCACTTGCCTGTAATGTCACCACCGTTTTTAAATCCCATCCGGAATGCTATGATAAAGAAATCTACGAAGAATTTATCAAACAAAATGATAACCCCTTCGGCTTTGATCGTCTTAAATACATTACCGACGTTCAAGATTCCAAAAATCTAAATAACCTGAAACAGCCGGCCATCATTATTTCTGCATCCGGCATGATGGAGCATGGACGTGTTTTACATCACCTTAAAAATAATATCGAAAATCCGGCCAACACCATTATGGTAGTGGGTTATCAAGCAGCTTACACACTCGGTCGCCAAATTATCGAAGGTCAAAAGGTTGTGAAAATTCTTGGTAAAAGCTACAAAAACAATGCCCAAGTGGAAATTATGGACGCTTTCTCTGGCCACGCCGATCGCAGTGACCTCATTAATCATTTGAGCTATTTTGATCCTAAGCCAAAACAAATTTTCCTTGTGCATGGTGAAGAAGGCCAAGGCCTAACCTTTAAGGAAATCTTGGAAGAATTGGACTACACCGGCGTAACCGTCTCCGAATTTGGGGTAGGGTACGATTTGTAGTTTGCTCGGAGCACCACTTTTCTGTAACATAAGTAATACTTATGCGTATATGTTAACGCATAAAATATTATTTAAACATATCAACATGTCCAAAAAATTACTTAAGGTAGTTGCCAGTGGCTTAACGGCCCTCATGTTAGCTGGCGTGCTGCCTCTAACCGGTCTAGCTTTTTCAACTCTTAACTTAGTTTCCGCTACAGCGGTGACACAATCCATCTACACTTTAGAGGTACAAGCCGTTGGCGTCCCTGCCGATGGGGCGGTTCAATATCGCACACAAACCGGTTCATGGGCAGCTATGACTCAAGATTCCGGACAAACTGACCATTATTTGGCCAGTGATTTAACTTTGGCCGAAGGCGACAATCTTTATACCGTTCGTATTGCCGATGTTGCTGCCTCTACTTTGGTTCAAAGTGATTATACTGTAGCTTATACAGCCAATTTCCATTTGGTTTCTGATGCTACTACTTCTATGAGTCCTTATACATTTTTAGTTGATGTGGATTCAGTACCTTTTTTAGGCAAAGTGCAATACCGTTCAGCCGGTTTATTGGCTCTTTGGATTGATATGGCAAAAGATGGAGCCAACTACACAGCTACAACAAGCAGTTTAAACGACGGCGTTAATCATCTTGCGGTTCGTACCCTATACGCTAATGGTACCGTAGCTAGCGAAGATACTATGACCGTTAATTACATCCCATACGAATTAGCATTAACTTCCGCTACTTCCTCCACGCTTAGTACATACCCATTAACCGTAACAGCAACCGCCGCTAATCTTGCAGATAAATTAGTTCAATTTCGTGTTACTTCCGCCATTGTTCCAACATGGATTACAATGACCGCACAAGGTAACGACAGCTTTACACATGACCTTAATTTAGCCGAAGGTGCCAATACAATAGAAGTTCGTATTGCTGACAATAATGGGACTGAATTATTTAAGGCAAACTATACGATTACTTATCATCAAAGTGTAACTCTACCGTTGGATACTTATACTTTGGAATTGACTTCCGCCACGACATCAAGCGTGGCTACCTATCTATTAGCTGTAAAAGCAACAGCAGAATACGATAATCCTATTTCAAAATTAGTTCAATTTCGTGTTACTTCCGCCATTGTTCCAACATGGATTACAATGAC
>Ga0100381_1000871_pt1 | contig 29794 bp, 27 predicted proteins | sample CryGeymeta201505_FD_80416 | JGI IMG/M metagenome (GOLD analysis project Ga0100381, IMG submission 80416) | Groundwater microbial communities from Crystal Geyser aquifers in Utah, USA - Crystal Geyser metaG 2015-05 | ecosystem: Environmental > Aquatic > Deep subsurface > Groundwater | place: USA...
AGAGGCTTTGAATGAGTGGGTGAAGAATTTAATGCTTTTATAAGCAGGTTATACCGCCCTTTGATATTATTTCACCTCTAATTTCGCCAGCTTTATGACTTCTACAAAAGCATAGACAAACTCTGATAATCATTTATTCACTTTTTATTCAGTCGGTTACTGCATTGCAAATGCCGGAAAAATGTATCTGAATTTAAAATGATAACTAATATTAAAGATTAAAAGTTGTTTTATGCACATGTACATGTGCAATAGATGACAGACCCTTACTTTATTTATAACGAGAAAATATTTCTTTTAAGTGAGAAGCTTGTTTATTCTGATGCTTTAAAACCAATATGGACATTCGTAACCTGATGCTTTTCAACAGAAACACATACTACTTTTTCTTGTTCAAATAGAACAATATTTTTCCCGCCTTGATGAAGTGAACTATTAAAAATAATTCCATCAGTTCCTGTAATATATCTAATGAATTCACAAATAAATTGTGTTGGAATATACTCTAATTCAGAATCATAACGCCGTAGGGGTTTAGACAGGTCATAACTAATATATTTTTTCAACAACCTGCTTTTAGCATATTCCATCAGGGTCCCCATATTTTTAAAAGCACTTACTTCTTCGGTAAAATCCACCAAAACAAGTTCATGATCAAACATTATTACAAACTTACCAATACTAATTTCATCAAGAAACGTAGCACGAATTTCATAAAAAGTTGTATCTATTGATTTACAAAGGTAAAGATATGGGATGCCCAGAGGATTAGCCCTCCCACTTGCAGCCTTTTCTTTAAGTGGGCTACCCATCTCATCCACTTTAAAGGCTATATCTCCTGCGTTTTTATGAATTCTTGCTCTATAAAGTTCCGTTTCATTTGGCAAAACTATCTGTTCATTAAAATAGCTGTCCCACCCTAGATCAAAAATCTCTGAAATATCAGTAAGGAACCTCCTATTCCACTTTAAATCCAGCTTTAGTTTTTCCCAGTAAGAAATAGACTCAACAATTTCAGGCATATATTTTACTTTTTTTTCGGGATCATAATTTGCACATGCCAATAACAACAGAACTTCTGATAGCAGTACTTTACCGTCACTTTTATGCGAGAATAAATTCCAATCACGAGCTATCAAATCAATAAAAATCTCCCCATCTGGATCATCAATAAAAAGATAAAAAAATTCTGAAAAAAAATCTCTTAATTCATATAAATCAACAACCTCGACATCATTATCATAACAAAAATCACATCGCCCCTTGTCCTTTGAATGGGTCTCAATAAAACTTTTTAATTCAATATCATTAAAACAAGAAGCACAAACGTTCATAACTACACTGAGGTGTTGATTATATTATTCATTAATTCCATATGGTTTTTAATAGAAATTTTCTTAACCATTCCTAGCCCTGGATATTTTCCTTCCTGATAATAATGCCTCAATTCATTGGATGCGATAGTAAATATACTTTTTTCATCCAAAAACTGAATGGCTTTCGCCGCTGCCTCAGCAAACTTGCCCTGTATATTTGCAATATCATCATTGGTTTCAGAGGTAAAATGCCTTACCCAAACTTCCTTATTTGTTTTTTCATAAGTCAGATGTATTGAAACCGCATAAGGAGCGCCTCCCCCTTCAGTGAAATCGCTGACAAGAATAGTGTAATCTGAAAACCCACCGTAATTATCATCTTTATAATACAGATGCTCCTCCGTAAATTTTTCTTCTGGAACACTAAGATAGTCTTTGTTTCGCTTCTGTGCATTAAAATTGTCATCAAGCCTAATGAGAATTTTGTCTTTATTCTTAAGCTTTCTCAATAATGTTCTGTTTTCTTTTGACACAATGAATTTTACCTGTGGCATCATTACAAGCTCTTCAAACTGTTCATTGCTACTATCTGTTATGTCTGAACAAATAAGCATAACATTTTGAAACCAAAATTCATTGATAAAATCCGTCACCATTTGATAGTTATTGGTAAGCAAAAAGGAAGGAATCCACTTTGATGTATCCGCCAATTCTGTTTTCAGTTCCTCTGTTATCAGATGAATCGTGTTAGATCCATTATTAAAATCACCCTCATTAGGATTAAGGATCAATGCAAATTTCACATTACCTTCAATAAGCTTTGGGATGGCCAATTTCATACTATTGAAGGTGTTCTTCACTGGCTCAATGATAGGAATTACATTATTAGTGTCACCATGCTGAAGTGCAAATTCTCTTAATGCAATTAATTCAAATTGTCGTCCTCTTAAATAAGGATAATACATAACATTAGATTTGAATAGGTTTGTTCAGTTTTAAAAATAATTGTTGATAGGTTTCTGCATTAATATTCATTGCTAACCCTAATTGACGTATTTCGCGGTAAAAATTCGATAAAATATTAGTATTAGATTTTCTGCTTTTTAATTGTTCTATGAACAACATGTTTAATTTATCATTGGGAATTTCCATGATTAAACTTCTACAAGAATTAAACATTTCATAGCTATTCACATTAGGCAGCTCTCCATAATATTTTTCAACAATACTTTTATACTCGTGCGATCTAATTGAACGAATTATTGCTTCAGGATCTATTGTCTTATTCTCTTTTGCCGACCTAATTGTTCTCATTTTCAATGATCTCGGATACTCTTTTAGTTCTATTATTCCAAAAGACTCATCTTCTTTCAAATATTTTTCAACCAAAGCTTCATGGGTTACAATATAGCATTCTTTAAATAATTTAGTGTAGTCAGCCATTTGTCCATTTAACCGCTTATCTGAATCTAATTCTGTTTTTATTTCAAAAGCCTTGCTTGTACCATTAAATAGCACTACATCAGCAATAGAATTACCCACCCTAAATTCGTTGATCGCAATTGTATCTTTCACCCCATATGCGGCTATAAGCAATTCATTGATAAATGTGTTTTTATACATATATTCATTACGGTAGTGCTTTCTTAGCTCATTATATATATATCGAATGTAATCATAATACGTTTCAATGCTACGTCCTACCTTTAAGGAATCAAACCTTTCAATTTTTGAATCTATAAAAGAATAATCATTATACCTTAACAGTCTTAAAAATGAAGTTGTTGAAAAGACAGAAGAATAGCTTCTCATTTTATCTTGCATCATATTTATTTTCGACTCTGTCATTTTCAATAAAATTTTCGTTTCAAAACTACTTAAATAGAATCAGTTATCCTAACAATAACTATAGTTTATTACTATAGTTGTAAGTGGGTCTTAAAGTACTGCATTGCTAGTATTCTTCTATCAAATGCAATAATACAACAATTTGCATTATTCAAAAAATCAGATCTATTTTGCTTCAAGGAACCACTTCCGTTTCAATAATCACCCCGCCCTCGGATCCCCCTTCACTCCTAATTTCGCCAGTTTCATCACTTCCACCGAAGCATAACCAAACTCCGAAACTACCTTGCCCAGAATCAGATAAACGCCATGTCCGCGAAAGGGATAGTTTTTGAGTGAATCGGGGAAGTGGGTGGTATCGAAAAACTCACCACAGACATCGGTAAAGGTGCCGAAATGCATGAGCTCACCTTTGATGGTTTTCACATATTTAATGGTGACCAGCAAGCCTACCATCCGCACAACACCACCTACCCTGTTGTCCAGTTCACAAGCCATAACCTCACCCCGGAAGGAAGTGTTAAGCAAATCGAAATAGCTCATGGTGAGCGGGAAACCCAGCAATTCTATTTCGTCGTAGGCATCTTCCAGCGGGTTGTACTCCAGGGTCGGGAGCTGAAACTGTTTACTTCTGCTCTCGAACAGCCGCAGGTTTTTCGGGACAGGCTTGGTGTTTTTCTGAAACAGGTGCGCCTCCCACAGCAGTTGTGCCTTGCTTTTACCGGTAAACCGGAAAGCGCCAATACGTATTAACAAAATCAACTGCTCCATGCCGGGATTCACACGACGTATCAAATCCTCCAGATCCGTAAAGGATCCATTTTGCTGGCGTTCGTCAAGCATTTTCCTGGTGAACTTATTTTCAAGACGGGCCACATGGATAAATCCCGTAAAAATATCCTTTCCGGTAATGGAAGTCTTTTCGTAACTGCGGTTTACACAAGGCAGATGCAAGTTCCCACCCTGACGGCGTGCCTCGTAAAAATACACCCAGGTATGGTAAAACCCGCCAAAATTGTTGATCACCGCCACCTGAAACTCCAGAGGAAAATAGGCCTTTAAGTAAAGACTCTGAAAGCTCTCCACCGCATAGGATGCCGAATGTGCTTTGGAAAACGAATACCCGGCAAAGCTCTCAATCTGCCTCCACACCTCACGTGTGATCTCCTCATCAATTCCACGCTCACGGCAATTGCTAAAAAACTTGTCGATAATGTTCTGAAACTCCTGCTTCGACCTGAACTTGCCACTCATGGCGCGGCGTAGCACATCGGCATCGGCCAGGTCGAGTCCTGCAAAATGATGGCACACCTTCAGCACATCCTCCTGATAAACCATCACGCCAAAGGTTTCTTCCAGTTGGTCTTTCATCACCGGATGCAGGTAGCGCACACTTTCGGGATGGTGAAAACGCAGAATATACTCACGCATCATGCCCGAACGGGCCACTCCCGGCCGGATGATGGAGCTGGCAGCCACCAGCGTGAGGTAGTTGTCGCACCGAAGTTTTTTGAGCAGCCCGCGCATGGCCGGGCTTTCGATATAAAAACAACCGTTGGTTTCGGCTTTCCTCAACTGATCGCATACTTTGGGATCATGTTTAAATTTCTCCACCTGATGGACATCCACTTCGATGTCGCGGTTAGCCCGGATAATATCCACCGCCTCTTTGATGTGACCAATGCCCCGCTGACTGAGGATGTCGATCTTTTCAAAACCAATGGATTCGGCCACGTACATGTCCCATTGCGTAGTTGGAAATCCTTTGGGCGGCAGATCGAGGGCGGTGTAGGCCGTGATGGGTTCTTCGGATATGAGTATACCACCGGCGTGTATGCTGCGTTGGTTGGGGAAATCTGTCATCATCAACGCGATGGAATGGATGTGGCGGGTGAGTTCGCTCTTGCCCACTTCCTTCATGGGATTGGCCGTCAGGCTGTCAATCTCACCTTTGGGCAAACCATGAACTTTTCCCAACTCGCGATAAATGGATTTCCCTTTAAAAGTAACTGAGGTTCCCAGAAAAGCCGTGTGCTTGCGACCATAGCGCTTAAAAATGTACTCTTGTACTTCTTCCCGGTCTTTCCAGGAGTAATCGATATCAAAATCGGGAGGACTGCTTCGTTTGGGATTGAGAAAGCGCTCAAAATACAAATCCAGCTCAATTGGATCCACATCGGTTATTTTCAGACAATAAGCCACCATGCTGTTGGCGCCGCTGCCCCGTCCCACATGATAGTACCCACACGACATGGAATACCGGATGATATCCCAGGTGATGAGAAAATAAGCCGAAAACCCCAGGTGATGAATGATTTCAAGTTCGCCATGCACCCGCTTCAATGCTGTTATATTGCTTGGTTTGTATCGGTATTTGAAGCCATCCAAGGCTAACTTTTCAAGCAGCACCCGGTCATCCTGCAGGTTTCCGGTGAAGGTTTTCTTGTTTTTAATGCTTTGATAATCAAACCCGAAGGAACAATTATCAAGCAGCTGCCGGGTATTTTTTATCAGTTGAGGATAAGCCTCAAAGGACTTTTCAAGCGCTTCAGGCGACACAAAGACCTCATCCGAAGGAGCGTGCATGTGTGGTTTCAGGTGACTCAACAACAGGTTGTGGTCGATGGCCCGGAGATTTTTGTGCAGGTACCAGGAAGCTTTATCGGTAAAGGTAACGGGCTGTAGCACCACCATCTTTTCAAGTGCCCGGGTTTTTACTTTGATGAGCTGATTTATTTGGGTCGGTTTTACACCGATGTATTCATGATCGTGCAACTCCCTTTCAGGATTGAAGCCATAGGGGTAGATCAAAAAAACCTCCGAGAACTCCTGCTGTAAGCTGCTCATGTTGCCGTTGGGGAATTCTTTCTCTTTCAGGTTAATGGCGGTCATAAAATCGTTGAGTTCCATAAACCCTTTGTTGTTGCGGGCTATCCCAATAAACAGCAACTTATCGCCATCGCGGAACTCCATCCCTGCCACCGGTTTGATGCCCGCTTCTTGCGCCAGCCGCACAAAATCCAGTATCCCTGAAGAGTTGTTGATGTCGGTGAGTGCCATCGACTTCACACCCAATGCGGTTGCCTGCTCCAACAGTTGCTCGATGGAACAGGTGCCGTAGCGCAGGCTGTAGTAGGAGTGTGTGTTAAGGTACATGGTTTTGGATTTAAAAACTTTTCCAAAATTCCAAACTTTGGAAAAGCTCTGACTTACACCGAAGGCGGGCGACAACTGATTCCCCGCAGAATGGACTTAGCCCCATAGCGCAGGCGAATCTGGTCCATGGCCTTATACAAATCCGGCATATGCGGATCTTCGTCAAACAGGTCGAGTTGTTGATTTCCGCCCACCAGTTGGCTAAACCGCACGCCAATCAGACGGATGAGCATCCTCCGGGTATAAAGCCGTTCGAAAAGGCTCAGTGCCGTTTTAATCAGCACATGATCGAAAGAGGTGTATGGCAACTGCTGTTGCAGGGTATGGGTATCGAAGTTGGAATACCTGATTTTAACCGTTACACAACCGGTAAGAAACTGCTTTTTCCTCAGTTCAAAAGCAATCTTATCTACCATCGAGATCAAGAGGTTACGCAAAAATACCACATCGGTGGTATCCTGATTAAAGGTATGCTCGGTGCTGACGGATTTCCGTTCGGAATATTGCACCACCGGCGTGGGATCGATGCCATTGGCTTTGTTCCACACCACCAGGCCGTTTTTGCCCATCACCTGAATCATCATCTCCGGCGGAATCATGCTGAGGGTCTGGATGGTGGAAACGCCCATGGAGCGAAGCAACCGGAAACTTTTGTTGCCGATCATGGGGATTTTACGGATAGACAACGGAAACATAAACGGCTTTACCTGCTGTTGCGGCACATGGATGCCCCCATTGGGTTTGGCCTGTCCGGTGGCCATCTTCGACACGGTTTTGTTCACCGAAAGGCCAAAGGAAATGGGCAATCCCGTATTTTTAATGATGCGTTCGCGCAGCTCCTGCGTCCACTTGAGCGAGCCAAAAAAGCGGTCCATCCCGGTGATATCCAGATAATGTTCATCGATGGAAGCCTTTTCGTACACGGGAGCCTGCTCGGCGATGATCTCCGTTACCAAACGCGATTGTTTGGAATACTGCTCCATGTCGCCGCGGATAAACACCGCATCGCTGCACAGCTGTTTGGCCATCCGCATGGGCATGGCCGAGTGCACCCCAAAACGACGGGCTTCGTAGCTGCATCCGGCCACCACTCCTCTGTCGGACATGCCACCGATGATCACCGACTTGCCCATAAGCTCCGAGTTATGCAGCCGTTCCACCGACACAAAAAACGTGTCGAGATCAAAATGTGCAATGGTTCTGTTATTTATTTCCATTTTTTTAGTCAGAATACTTGACAATTAAAAATAATGTTGTACTTTTGATTATTATTTAATCATTTATTTGATTGCAATTTAATCATTTTTTTAACCTTTTATCATCGTTAGCTAAGAAATTTTTAAACTAAAAACAGTTTCATCATGTATTTCAACAGCAACATCAAACTATTGCGCAAGCGCCGTGGCCGTACCCAGGACGAGGTCGCCTTTACACTCAACATGAAGCGCCCCACCCTGAGCGGGTACGAGAATGGTGTGGGGACACCCAACCTCGGAGCACTGATGCAGTTCTCTGAATATTTTGGTATTGCCATCGACACCATGGTAAAAGTCGATCTGAGTGCACTCACCGAAAGCCAGTTTCATCAACTTGAAAATGGTTACGATGTATTTATCAAAGGGAGCAAACTAAGGGTGCTGGCAACCACAGTTGATCAGAACAACGAAGAAAACATCGAACTGGTAAACGAAAAGGCGCGGGCAGGCTATGCCGTAGGCTATGCCGATCCTGAGTACATCCGCATACTGCCTACCTTTAAACTTCCGTTTTTGTCGAAACAGAAAAAATACCGCACCTTTCAGATCAGTGGCGACTCCATGCTGCCCATTCCCGATGGTTCGTATGTTACCGGAGAATATGTACAGGACTGGAATTTTATCCGAAACCACCATGCCTATATCGTCCTCACGCACGAAGAAGGAATTGTGTTTAAGGTGGTTGAAAACAACATCAAAACTACCGGCTCGCTGAAACTTCACTCGCTCAATCCCCATTACGATCCATTCGATCTGGGCGTAAACCAGGTAAAGGAAATCTGGAAATTTGTAAACTACATCAGTTCGCAGGTACCCGAACCCAACAAAGAAAAGGACCAGATGGCTGAAGAATTGTTACTGCTTAAAAAACAGGTGCAGGCCATCCAAATGAAGTTGAATCTGTAAGCGACCAACTGCATGAGTCAGTATGCCATTGTTGATATTGAGACCACCGGATTAAGTCCTTCGATAGAAAAAATTACCGAAATCGCTATCCTGATACACGATGGGACGAAGGTAACAGAGACTTTTTCCACCCTTATCAATCCTGAAATAAAGATCCCCTACCGCATCACCCAGATGACGGGCATCAACAACCGGATGGTGGAAGATGCGCCCAAATTTTATGAGGTGGCTAAAAAAATTGTGGAGATTACCGAAGACAGAATTATTGTTGGTCACAACGTTCGTTTCGATTACAGCTTTATACGCAACGAATACAAAAGCCTGGGCTATGAATACCAGAGGCAAACACTTGACACCATTAAACTTTGCCGGAAACTAATCCCCGGACAGCCTTCCTATGGACTGGGCAATCTTTGTAAATCGTTAAGAATAGACAACCATGCCCGCCACCGTGCCGAAGGCGATGCAATGGCCACCACCAGGTTGTTTGAGTTGCTGCTCAGCCTGGAGAACACTCCGGAGAAAACAAACCTGACAGGAATGCAGTCATCTTTGAGTAAGTCACTTATCGAAAACCTGCCCAAAGAACCGGGTGTGTATTATTTTTATAATAAAGACAACGAACTCATTTACGTGGGAAAGTCGATTAATATCCACGATCGGATTCTGTCGCACCTGAACAACAACCTGAATAAAAAGGCTGTGGAAATGCGCAATTCCATTTCCGACGTGCAATTCACCCTGACGGGAAATGAATTGGTGGCGTTGTTGTTGGAATCATCCGAAATAAAAAAATACCAGCCATTATACAACCGTGCCCAACGCAGAACATTCTATAACCAGGGCTTGTACTCGTTTTTTGATGACGAAGGTTACCTGAATTTAAAAATCACACGGGTCATCGCTTCGCTCAACCCACTGTACACCTATAGCTCGGTAAATGAGGGCAGAAGCCATGTGGAGATGCTGATGGAAGAATACGGACTTTGTCAGAAACTGTGCGGCTTGTACGACACCCAGGGACCTTGTTTCCATTACCAGATTCACCAATGCAAAGGTGCCTGTGTGGGTGAAGAAACCAAAGAAAGCTACAATTTGCGGGTTCAGGAGGCATTGGATAATTACCATTTTGAACACCAGAACTTTTTATTGATTGTGGATGGCCGCCATCCTCATGAAAAAGCCATTGTAAAAGTAGAAAATGGTCGGTACAGGGGATTTGGCTACGCGGACGAAACCTGCGACCTGAACAATACGGATCTATTACACGAATGTATCACTTCCTATTCCGATAACAAGGAAGTGCGGGGGATCATTAAAAGTCACTTGAGGAACAACCCTGACGTGAACCTGCTATTGTTTTAGCATGACAGCCCTTCGGTTTTAGTCGCCATGGTGGCTTGATAAAATGTCAATTAACAGGGCTATCTAATTGGTTTACATGGCGATAAAAAATAATAAAACAAAGGTTGCCAGTTTTCAAAAAGGTATTACTTTTGCCCCCGGAGAGTTGGCAGAGTGGTCGATTGCGGCGGTCTTGAAAACCGTTGACCCGCAAGGGTCCGGGGGTTCGAATCCCTCATTCTCCGCCAGCTGTCAAAGCAAAAGAATGAAAACCACCGTAAAACTCAATGTTGACGGTGGTTTTTGGTTTTTAGGTGGTGCTGTAAAACGCATTTCAAAGGGTATGCAGGAAGTCTTTTTTGTTTTTTGCAGCTTGAGCTGAAAAGGTATGAAAACTGAACTTATTTAAACAGGTTTACATATTCAGTAAAGATGAAAATACGATTGCGTCTGAAGCCAGTTATTTCGTTCAGGATACCAAGTTTTACAAAATCGTTGCATACGTAGGGCGGTAGAGGGGTTTACCCCCAGGATATTTACTACATCGGTGCTGTCGACTATCGAGCGACCATAAAACTGGTTCAACAACTGCTGAGCTTTTTTTGTCTTTTTACCCAATGTAATAATTTTTTATGAGTATCCGTTTTAATACCTGATTATTTGAATCTGACTTCATTCAACTCACCCCCACCCCTTCTCTTCGCTAAGAGAGGAGAGCTGGCTCAAAGATTAGGAGGGTGAGGTGTGTTAAATTAATGCTTCGGAGGAATTTGTAAATCTTTTGCATTGTTTTTATCGATTAGGTAAACAACCGGATACTCATAATAATTAAATACGCCGGAAGGTTTTTGAATTGATTATTAGATGATTGGCTGTGGCATTGTAATTGTACCCGCCTTTCTACTGGTCAGGCAGGCTAAAAAAAAACGAAGGGAAGGTGCTAGTTGGATTCTGTTCAATTTAATCTGGTATTACTTTCCGGATGGTGTGCAATGATAAAACCATTAACATTTTCATTTAAATATTAATTTTAGTTTGACATGTAAAAATGATTCCATACGCGTATCTTTGTCTTTTTTTGTGAAAAGATTAACACATTAATAGATTGCTAACCTTTCAGGTTTAAATTTAAAACGTGCAAAATGACTGATAACGCCAATGACAAAGTGAGTTGCATCTGTTGTAAGTTTATGTCACCAATATTTAACAACCTTAGCAAACAGGAATTGAATTATCTTAGAGAGATCAGCCATGAGGTTGTATTTCAAGCCGGCGAAATTATTTTTAAACAAGGAACACCATTGACGCATGTTATTTGCATCAGTAGTGGGGCAACCAAGTTGTATGTAGAACTTTCGGGCAAAAAAAAAATCATACTTCGGCTACTTTTACCTACCGATATTGCGGGAGTTTCCGGGATTAATTCAGATCACAAACATCATTTTTCTTTATCGGCAATTGAAACTACAAACACCTGTTTTATTGAAGTAAGTGCGTTTAAAAAAATCATTAGAGAAAACCCAACATTTGCCTACGGCATCATAGGTTATATTAATAATTCACACAACCGTTTGTATAGCAAATTAAAGAATTTTACACAAAAAAACACAAATGGTAAGGTAGCAGACACATTGTTGTATTTGGCTAATGAAGTTTATAATAATGACACCTTTGTAACGCTTCTTTCAAGGCAAGATATGGCGGACATGTCCATCACCACCAGAGAAAGCACCATACGAATCCTTAAAGAATTTAAAGATCAGTATATTATAGATTTTAGCGAAAAACATTTCGAAATACTTCAAAAAGAGTTACTTAGAAGGATCAGTCAATTTGGATAACCAGTTAGCTGGTATAAAAATATACATTACAAAACTGGCACTAAATTCTCCCTTTTGTATCCTAATGATCTATTACAATACTGTTTAAGACCATGCGGTTGATTTAAAATGGATCGGGTAAGATCGCGCAATCGAGACTGCTATCAATTAATAATGTGATATTAATCACATTCATTCCGTTTTTATCAAACTCGAGATTTGATGAGTATCACAGTCTTATATATAATTTGTACTAAAAGCTTTTATATTATTGATTTTAAATTAAACCTTAAATCAATCAACATGAAAGAAACAATTACTCGAGGAAGTTTTTTAAAGCGATCTGCTGTATTCACATTAGGAGCTACTGCAATTGCAACTGGTGCCGGATTGTTAATTCCAAAGTCTGCAAAAGCCAATACAAATAGGGCATGGCCATGGCCTTATGTAACCCTTGATCCGGAGTTGGCCCGCATTCGTGCTCATGATGATTTCTGGGGTGGAAATGCTTGTTGCTATGGTGTATTTAATGGGGTAATCTCCCTACTAAAAGATGCCATTGGAGAGCCATACGATACCTTTCCTACGGAACTAATGATATTTGGACATGGTGGAGGAGCCGGCTGGGGTGCGACTTGTGGTACCATTAATGGAGGAGCCGGAGTTATTTCATTGGTTTGTGCTAAAGCAGATTCAGATATTTTGGTCAATGAACTTTTTGGATGGTATACCCAAACGTCGTTTCCATCAACAATAAGTAACGGCTATGCTATGGATCACCTTTTTGGAATTGACAAGTTTGATGGCGACTTGGTTCAAACCGAATCAGGATCTCCCTTATGTCATTCCTCTGTTACAAAATGGTGCAACGAAGCCAATATCGCCGTGGATGCTCTCGAAAGGAAAGAGCGTTGTGCACGTTCTGCTGGTGATGTAGCTGCCAAAGTTGTTGAGTTATTAAATGAGCATTTTGCTGGCACGTTTGAACCTGGTTATGTTCCACCCGAATCTATTGCCACTTGCATGGCCTGTCATGGAAGCACAGGAACCCAGCACAACGTTGCTTCAAAGCAAGAGTGCGTAAGTTGCCATGGTGAAAATCCTCATGGTACTGGCGTTTTTGTTGGTAAGGTGAAAAATTTTGAATTGAGTCAAAATTATCCGAACCCTTTCAACCAAGCAACAACTTTTGAGTTTTCTTTAACTCAACCTGAAAAGGTAACCCTTGTCATCTATAGCCTGAATGGCGAACAAATAAAGACACTGGTTAGTGATCAGAAATTTTCTGAAGGAAAACAGACGCTAAAATGGGATGGTAGAAATGAATTTGGTGTCAATGCATCTCCAGGTATGTATATCTATCGCTTCAAAGCAGGTGATTCGATGAAATCATTGAGCATGATGAAAATGAAATAGTTAATATTTGATTTTCGCAACCTTGGTTTCAAATGTCTGGTTTCAAATGTTAGAAAAAATCGTTGTAAAAGAACTGATTTGAAAATAATTTGACTAGGATGATTTAGCCAGACTTGAAACAACAAAGCTACCTTTCTGAGGTGGCTTTGTTGTTTTAACGCCAAATTAATATAAAAACTTTTCGGAGGAGATAGTTAGTCATCACTAATCCTGTTTTCTGCCGCAAAAATATTAAAACGAAGGCTGTTACATATTATATAATGATATATAACAAAATTACAAGAACAAAGCAATCATCACCGGTAGTTCCACCAACGGCCGGATGACGGCGGCAAAATCCTACCCTGAATTCATACCAAGAATAGCGATGGCCACAGCAATGGCCAATTCAAAATTGTTGCTGGTAGCGGTAAACGACAAGTTGACTGATTGCTCTTGGTTGGCTCCTACTTTTTTACTCGTCATGAACAACAGCACAAACATTACTACAAAATAAATGAGCAATGGAATCGATATCAACACCACATCCAAAGGAATTTTAATAGGGTATTCACCTTTTAATAAAAATATAACAATGACTAATTCAAAGCCAACCTGAAACCTATTCCATTTGGGGTACCAGCAAAGTTAAGCGTGACGTCCATTTTGCACCTTTCCATGGCTTTTCGGTTGTTGGCTGCTTTTATCCCGCTGGAAATCCAGATGGGAATGCCCGCATTCGTCATCAACCCCCCTCCAAAAAACAGCGCTGCACCAATAAACCCAGCATTCCCGCTTTCTTCCAGGTATATCCCCGCTCCACAAGCCACCGCTCCGGCGAAAGTCAGAATCATCCCATTGTGGCTAATGCGCTTAGATTCGTTGTAGGTCTGCTGATAATAACCGAAATCATGTTTTTCCGTTGTATTATGCTTCAAGAGATTGAGCAGGGTTGAATCTATACTGGAATTTTCGTTGAGAAAAATCAACTTGCCATGAATGGAAATGGCTTTGGCAGGTTTTTGATAGTTATTGGCTTTTTTGGAATAATTTACCAGGTTACCTTTTAACACCGTGTTGATTTTACAGTTTGTAATAGAATCTCCGTTAATGGGATAGATAACATCAGTTTGCGCTTCAACCATCAAACTAACCAGTAGAATTGCCATTACATGGAATACATTATTCATTTTCATATTATTAAATTAACCAAATTGAATGACTTGCGATGCGAGTTGTTGTAGCGGATGTTTAGTGTTTGTAAAAGTATCAATATTTGCATGAGGAACTAAAAAGGGATAAAAAATATTGATTTATCACACAATCCAACTCAGAACATCCTTAAATCGACCTGTCGGCAAAGTGAATTTCCAAATAAGAAAATCTCCGAATATGTGCATTAAAAAGCCACGTATGCCGACCCAATTAATTATCAATGTGCACATTGGTAAAATTGATTTACAAGCAGGTAAACGGCAAAAAGCTATGGGATTGAATTATATGAGGTCATAAAATACAACCTGCTTTTTAATTCCGTTACTTTGCAAAATATTACACAACAATTTTCCGGGATTGTACATGACAAACGCAATAATTTTAATGGATGTTTCATGGGCAACAACCATTGTGGCTGTGGTACTCATGTGTTTTATTCCTTCTGCAAAAAAATCAATCCTGGCAATAGTTACAGTGATCATCAATGCCATGGTAACAAGCATCCCTGCGATCCAGGCTTTGGGAGGTGCCACAAGTGATTTTTCCTTTTACGCGGGAACTTTTTTAGGCGATGTACCCATCCGGATTGATGGACTTGCTGCATGGTTCATCCTGATCATCAACTTTACCTCCATCACTGGTGTGATATATGGTGCAGGTTATTTAAAAGCATACAAAAACGCAGCTTACAAGCTCAGTTTACACTGGATATTATTTATCCTGTTTCATCTTTCGATGATTTGGGTCACCCTGCTTCAAAACGGATTTGTCTTTCTTATCGCCTGGGAAATCATGTCGCTTTCGTCGATGTTGTTGGTGATTTTTGATGGCCATCTTCCCAAAACTTTGCAGGCAGGCGTCAATTATTTTGTACAGATGCACATCAGCATTGTGTTTTTAACCATCGGATTTCTATGGGTTTACCTTGAAACAGGATCGTTTGATTTTGATGCGTTTCAAACTTTTTTTACTTCCAACAACAACCTTTGGTTGTTTATCATCTTTTTTGTAGGATTTGGGCTAAAAGCCGGATTTATCCCGCTGCACAGCTGGTTGCCCCATGCCCACCCTGCCGCTCCTTCGCATATCTCGGGTGTGATGTCGGGGGTAATTGTAAAGCTGGGCATTTATGGGTTGATCCGGGTGATTTCATATGTGCAATCAGATTTTAACCTGTTGGGCGAACTCATCATCTCCATTTCCATACTTACAGGATTATACGGCATCCTCAATGCGGCTGTACACCGCGATTTTAAAAAAATGCTGGCCTACTGCACCATCGAAAACATCGGTATTATAGGCATTGGCATTGGTCTGGGTATGATTGGACTGGGAAGTCATTCGCCAATGCTTTATTATCTTGGCTTTGGAGGGGCGCTCCTGCATGTGCTCAATCACTCCCTGTTTAAATCGTTGCTCTTTTTTGCTGCGGGTTCTGTGTATCAACAAACCCATACACGCGACATGGAGCGTTTGGGCGGACTGATAAAAAGTATGCCTCAAACCGCCATTATTTTTCTCATTGGAGCCGTTGCCATCGCAGGAATCCCACCTTTCAACGGGTTTGTTTCAGAATTTGTAATTTACAGTGGACTCATCGAAGGTTTAAAGTCGGATAACATCAACCTGATCAGCCTGTTGATATTGTCGTTCGCGGGTCTCAGCCTGATGGGTGGTCTTTCGATACTTACCTTTACCAAATCTTTTGGCACTCTGTTCTTAGGTAATGAACGCGAAACCTTGCCTCACCAACCTCATGAGGTGAGCCGTATCATGCTTTTACCTCAATATCTTATCATTGCTGTTATGCTCAGTATAGCCTTTGTGCCACAGTGGTACCTGATCATCGTGGGAAATCTTTTATCAGGAATGGCAGTGGTTTCCCATCCAATTGCTGAGGAATTTGAAGTCTCTTCCCTGGCTGCCTATTCAAAAACGTTGAGTCATATCAGTTTATATTCACTGCTCTTTATTGCGGTAATTGGTCTCATTTGGATGATCAGGCATTTCGCACAAAAAAACAAGTCCATTATTATCGGAAATACCTGGGGTTGCGCTTATGTGGCACCAAACAACAGGATGCAATACACCGGAAAATCATACTCAAAACCCCTGGGTAAAATGTTCAGCTTTATGCTGATCGAAAAGAAAAGATACCCGGAAATAGTCTCCGGAGAAATATTTCCTCAACCCAGAAAATACTCGTCACACTACCTCGATTTTATTGAACATTATTTAATCGACTATGCAATCCGTCTCCTTTTGACGATTGTCAACTACTTTAAATTTATTCAAAACGGACGTGTACAATCCTACGTGATGTATGGCATCGTTTTTATTCTTACCATCTTTATCCTGACTCTGTTAAATCTTGTAAAATGACCATGATACCGGCTTTTTTAGCCATCTGTTTTTTCGTAATACTTACCATTCCATTTGTAGGAGTAAAATACAAGGGAATACTGGTATATTTGGCTATTGTGGTCAATGCCGGCCTTACGGGATACTTGGCTATACAAGCGTTGACAGGTCTGCCATTCGAAACTATTTTTCCAGGCAGTACGGTCACCGGGGCCATTGCTCTTCGCCTGGATGCCTTATCCGCCTGGTTTATATTGATCATTAATTTTATTTTTATTACCGGTGGTTTTTATGGCTTCTTTTATATGAAAGCTTATCAAAACCAGAGTAAAAACCTCAGTCTTCATGGTATTGCTTTTCTTTTATTGTATAGTGCCCTCATCAGCCTGACGGTGATCCAAAACGGAATGGTATTTCTGATTGCATGGGAAATCATGGCCTTATCGGCTTTCGTTGGCGTGATTTTTGAACATGAGAAAATGGCTACCGTCAAGGCGGGATTCAACTATCTCATCCAGTCGCATGTATCCATCCTCTTCCTGATGCTTGGATTTATGTGGGCGGCTTACAAAACAGGAAGTTATGATTTTCAGGTGTTGAGTAACTATACGACAGGTGAGAAAGGCGCTGCCACCGTCATTCTGTTTACCACTTTTTTTGTTGGATTTGCCTTCAAGGCAGGTTTTGTTCCTTTTCATACCTGGCTTCCTTATGCTCATCCGGCAGCTCCGGCGCACATTTCAGGGATCATGTCGGGAGTTATGATTAAAATAGGAATATTTGGCATTCTGCGCATGATGTTGGTCATCAAACCGGACTTCGCCATTATTGGTTACATTATTTTAGTGGTATCTGTTATTTCCGGTTTGTATGGCGTGATGCTGGCCATCGTTCAGCACAACCTCAAAAGGCTGTTGGCCTACCACAGCATCGAGAACATTGGCATTATCGGTATGGGTATTGGCTTGGGCAGTATTGGTTTAGGTACAGGCAACCTGGTTCTGGCCACCCTGGGATTTGCCGCCGCATTGCTGCACGTTTGGAACCATGCCCTTTTCAAGTCACTTTTATTTTTTACCGCAGGAAATGTTTACCAGGCCACCCATACACTGAACATAGAGCAATTGGGCGGGTTGATCAAAAAGATGCCACAAACAGCATTCCTTTTCCTGATAGCTGCCATCGCTATCTCCGGACTACCACCATTCAACGGCTTTATTTCAGAATTTATTTTGTACAGCGGGTTGTACCACTGGTTGCTGGATGCCAGATTATTATCCCTGGTAGCCATTGTATTCGCGATACTCGGGCTGGTAATGATTGGTGGCCTGGCGATGTTGTGCTTCACCAAAGCCTTTGGCGTGGTTTTTTTAGGAAACGCGCGGCAAGCATTCAAACATGAAGTCCATGAAGTGTCGTTTCAACAACTGATTCCACTTTATTTGATTGTTTTTTTTATTGTTGCTATCGGGTTCTTCCCCGGTTTTTTCCTGAAACTGCTTATCGAACCTGTATCTTTACTCGCAGGGAACAGTGGGGTTGCGGGTATTTTTGAGATCAATACCATGCAGACCATGCAGCAAATAAGTTGGGCGGCCTGGGGCTTCATCGTGTTGATTTCTGTTATTTTCATCGTCAGGAAACTGGTATCACGCAAACGCACCATTGCAGTTGAACCCACCTGGGGTTGTGGTTACGTGAAACCTACGGCCAATATGCAATATACGGCAAGTTCGTTTATCCGCTCCTATACCAAACTTTTCAAACCCTTGTTGTTATCGTATAAAAAAGAAAAGAATATTCAGGGCATCTTCCCTGCCGATGGCTTTTTCGAGTCGCATCCTTACGATAAACTGGAAAAGTGGCTCATTGATACTCCCATTATGGAATTCAAATCTTTCATGAGCCGTTTTATCTTTCTTCAAAATGGACGGCTTCAGTTTTATATTTTGTACGGGATTATTTTCATTATTTCAATTATAAGTATTCCAATTGTTTACGATATGTTCATCCACCTCATAGGTTACTTTAAACAACTATAATCATGTTGAGTTTTATTTTAATACTCATCGCTGGAGCATTCTTCACGGGCATCATTATCCGGACGAAGAGCATAGCCTCCGGGCGCAAAGGGCCCGGTATACTGCAACCAATAAATGATGTAGTGCGACTTTTTAAGAAAGGAGCAGTATACAGCCGAACCACCAGCTTTATTTTTCAAATGGCACCTACCATTTATTTTTCATCAGTTGTCATGGCGATGATGTTGATTCCTTTTGGCCAATCGAAAGGGCTCATCAGTTTTAATGGCGACTTTGTGTTTTTCGCTTATGTGTTGGCATTGGGCAAATTTTTCAGCATCATATCGGCTATGGATACAGGCAGCAGTTTCGAGGGGATGGGAGCCAGCCGTGAATCACTCTACTCCTTGCTTGCGGAGCCTGCCTTCTTCATTCTGATGGGTTCGTTTGCCTTGCTTACCGGCTACACCTCATTCCAGGAAATGTTCGCGGCTTTGCATCTTGGATCTTACATTAGTTATGCCATTGCGATTCTGGCCACCTTTGTGCTGGTGATGATCGCGATGATCGAAAACAGCCGCATGCCCATCGACGATCCAAAAACTCACCTGGAACTGACGATGATTCATGAGGTCATGATTCTCGACAACAGCGGTTTCGATCTGGGATTGATACTCTCGGCAGGTTATTTAAAATTCGCCTTATACGGAGCTATCATTGTCAATCTTTTTATTGGTATGGTTCCCTATCCCTATGCCATACCCCTGTTTTTTATCATTCAGTTTTTGCTGGCCATCATCATCGGGCTCATCGAATCGTTCATAGCCCGTTTCAGGATGAGCCACAATCCTCAGTTTATTTTCGCGCTTACCTCGGTTAGTCTGCTGATATTCTTTGGTGTGTTGTTGGTTTTAGGAAAATTCATTTAAATTAAAAACCGTGTAAAATGATAGATGTATTGTTAATCACGCTTCTGATCACTCTTTTTTACATGGCCATTGCCAATCGGTTGATGACCTATATTAAAGTCCTGGCGATTCAAGGCGTATTGCTTTTCGTAGTTGCATTTGTTCAACTTGAGGAAATAAACCCATTGAACCTGGGATTTATTCTGCTGGAAACCATTGTGGTAAAAGCTATAGTCGTTCCCTTTTTTCTGGTATACATACTCCGGAAAAACAACATCACACGCGAAGCGGAGCCCTTTGTGTCCAATTTCTTTTCGCTCATCATCACCACCCTCATCGTGGTACTTACCGTTTTGTTATCGAATACCATACAGGAAGCCCACCTGGATAAAATATTTTTTATCGTTGCCATGTCGACCCTGTTTTTCGGACTGTACCTGATCGCCACCAGGCGCAAAATCATTACCCATGTGATGGGATACCTGGTGATTGAAAATGGCATATTTGTGTTGTCGCTGGCAGTCGGAAACGAAATGCCCATGCTGGTAAACCTGGGAATTATGCTGGATATTTTTGCCAGTGTATTGATATTGGGCATATTCCTGAATAAGATTGGTGATGTTTTTAAAGATGTAGATGTGCAACAACTCAATAGTTTAAAAGACGTTTAAAACCGAATTTTCATGATACTAACCTACCTGATTGGAGCACTGATTATTGCCATTGGAATATCTGTAAACAGGAATAAATGGGTCAATTATAGCCTGGCGGGAACCTACCTTCTCCTGCAGTGGATATTCACCATTTACGCATGCTTCCATCTAAACGAAACAGACCTGGGATACTTTACCTATGATTCACTTGGAATTCTGCTGCTGATTACCCTGAGCATCATCGCGATTCCTGCCATGATCCATAGCAAGATATATGTGGAGAATCACCACGAAAGCGGAGCCATCAGAGCCATTTATTTTCTTTCCATGGTTGGTTTGATCACAGCCATCGGGGCAGGTTACCTGGCCAACCACATCGCAGTAACCTGGATATTTACTGAAATCACCACTCTGAGTGCTTCTGCTCTTATTTATCACCACCGCAACAAACTGGCACTCGAAGGAACCTGGAAATATGTCTTCATTGGTGCCATCAGCATCACCTTTGTTTTTATAGGCATTTTGTTTTTAAGTCTTTCCATTCAGCTATCAGGAACAGGTCATATGTCGTATGCCAGCTTACTAGAAAATGCCCACCTGATGAACCCGTTCTGGTTGCGCCTGGCTTTTTTGTTTATTTTCACGGGATACACGGTAAAACTTGGGCTGGTACCCATGTTTACAGCGGGTGTTGATGCCAAAGACAAAGCACCGGCCCCGGCAGGGGCACTTCTTTCGAGCGTGTTGATGAACCTGGGTTTCGTCGGGGTTTTTCGCATGTACATCATCGTGGCCAACACCCCTTTGCATCATTGGGCCAATCTGGTCATCGGCATCTCGGCTTTTTTGTCGCTGTTTGTAGCTACTGTTTATATGATCAAGGTAAAAAACATCAAAAGGATGTTGGCCTACTCAAGCATCGAACACATGGGTTTGGTGATGCTGGGTGTTGCAGCGGGAGGCATTGGCTACTATGCTGCCATTTTGCACATCATATTACATGCTTTTGTAAAATCGAGTTTATTCTTTCAATACAACCAGTTGTATCGCGTGTTTCAAAGCAAAAGCATCTACCTGGTTGGAAATTATTTTAAATACAACACCACGGGCGCCATGGTACTTTTGCTTGGGTTTATCAGTGCTGCGGCCATGCCACCTTCGGGATTGTTTGTGAGTGAATTCCTCATTTTCCGCTCCCTGTTCGAAGCGCATCAATTGGTACTTCTGATTGCGGTACTGTTACTGCTCACCATGATTATCTGGGCCTTTGGCAAGAATATCCTTAAAATTTTGTTTATTCCACCTGTTGGCTTTAACGAAAACAATGTGCCCCGCATCAGTCCATGGGAATCGGTTACACAATTTGTGCTGCTGGCCCTGGCTGTATATCTTGGTTTAAACCCGCCGGTTGAATTTGTGCATCTTATCGAGGAAAGTCTCATCCTTTTACCCCACTGACATGAACTACATTCGTATCACCAACCACCAAACCATACCTGTCTCAGATATTCCTGAACTGGATTACAATTCATTTTTTGAATTGAATACAGGATTTATCATCGATCACCCCGAACGGCATTGTGTGAATTATTTCGGTTATCATGTAAGCAATCGCATCAAACTGATTTGCTGCATTGCCGATGATCTTACACACGAGATTTATGTTTCATCGTGTAGCACAGCCATTCAAACAAGGCTACAGGCTTTTACTTCTAGACTTTTGTGTTTTGAAAAATTTGAACGTGAGATACATGAGAACTTTGGCATCGATTTCATAGATCATCCCTGGCTGAAACCGGTGAGGTACGCATTTAACAGAGCCGACAGAACAAAGACCATCGCCAATTATCCCTTTTTCAAAATCGAAGGTGAGGAATTACATGAAGTCGGGGTTGGCCCCATTCATGCCGGTATTATTGAGCCGGGCCATTTCAGGTTTATCTGCAATGGCGAACAGATTTTACACCTCGAAATACAGCTGGGCTATCAGCACCGGGGACTCGAACAACTTTTTTTGATGAAGAAGTCCATGTTGCAACGGGCGACGTTGGCCGAAAACATCACCGGCGACACGGTCGTTGGGCACACCACTGCTTTTTCTTACCTGTGGGAAAGTTTGTGTGGTTATCAGGCTTCCCGGGACGTGCATTTTTCGCGTACCCTGGCTCTCGAAATGGAACGCATGGCCATCCATGTGGGTGACCTGAGTGGGGTTTGCACCGACATCGCTTATCAATTGGGCAGTTCTGTTTATGGCCGGCTACGCACACCGCTCATCAACTTTATGCAGGAATGGGCCGGCAACCGGTTGTCAAAAGGACTCATCCGACCCGGCCGTAATCAATTTCCATTTACCACATCACTCGCCAACAGACTGACTGAAACGTTCAATGCCTTTGAACCCGATTTTAATGAAATAAGCGATGAATTTTTCAAACTTCCCAGTGTTTTATCAAGAATCGAACGCACCGGTGTGGTTACATCAGCTGATGTTCAGGAAATTGGCGCTGTTGGCATGACTGCCCGAATGGCCGGGATCAACCGCGATATCCGCACATCACACCCATACAGTTTATATCCTGAATTGAAACATGAACCCATTTTAAAGCATCATGGTGATGTGTATTCAAGGGTGCAGATTCGTAAACTTGAAGTAAACCAATCCATATCGTACCTGAAAACTTTGATCAGCCAACTTCCTGAGCAGATATCTCCCAACGCAGATTTGAATAAGCCCGGGGCAAACTCATTTACGATTTCACTGGTCGAAGGTTGGCGTGGAGAAATTTGCCACTGTGCCATCACGGATGAAAAAGGCGAACTGGCACTTTACAAAATCAAGGATCCTTCCTTCCACAACTGGTTGGCCTTGGCTTTATCGGTAAGAAACAACGAAATATCCGATTTCCCCATTTGCAATAAGAGCTTTAATTTTTCGTATTCAGGCCACGATTTATAATAAAATAAAACCCGTTATGTTCGAACTCTATAAAATCGTTTTTCACCAGGGCAAGCAGTTTATTCCCAATGTAACCACTGCAAAAGTGCCCGGAATTTTTCGGGGAAGACCCATCATTAACAGCGAGAAAGTCGATGAAACTGAACTGGTTGAATTGTGTCCGGCGGAGGCTATTTCTGCAAGCCCGGTGAGCATCGATATCGGAAAATGCACTTTCTGTGGAGAATGTGCCCTCCGTTTCCCTGAAAAAATCACCTTTACAACCGACTACAAAATTTCGACCAACGAACGTGAACGCCTGATCATTAAAGAAGGAGATGAAAAACTGGTGGAGGTAAATTCTGAAACCGTCAGAAGAGAAATTCACCGGGTTTTTGGACGATCGCTTAAACTCAGGCAGATATCAGCCGGCGGTGACAACAGTTGCGAATGGGAATTGAATGCCGCCAACAATGTTCAATTCGACATGGGGCGGTTTGGGATCGAATTTGTCGCCTCTCCACGCCATGCCGACGGGATTGTCATTACAGGTCCCATCACCGAAAATATGGCCGAGCCACTGCGCATTGCATACGATGCCGTCCCCGATCCAAAAATAATCGTTCTGGTTGGAACGGATGCCATCAGTGGTGGTTTGTTTGCAGACAGCCCAGCCATCGACCGAGGTTTTTTGGATCAGTATCCCGTTGATTTATACATTCCTGGCAATCCTGCCCACCCGCTCACCATTATAAATGGATTGTTGGATTTAACCAGAAAAAAGGAGCTAAATCGCTAGTCGGGATATGACACGTGTCTTAATATATAATTTTACACGTACTTAAAATTTTACTTATCTTTGCAAGTGTAACAAAGCTGATTAAGCCATGAACACAAAACTAACATTGACCATCGATCATTTCACCATCGAAAAAGCTAAGATATATGCAAAAGGAAAAGGCCGAAGCTTGTCTGATATCATCGAGAATTATCTTAAAGCCATTACCTCAGAGCAGAAAACCGCTGAAGATTTTTCACCGCTGGTGAATTCATTGCTTGGTAGTTTTAGCGTACCTGAATCATTCGATTATAAAGAAGAATTGTCAAAAGCACTTTCTGAAAAATACAATTCATGAAAAAAGTATTGATAGACACAGATGTGCTGCTTGACTTTTTCTTCGACAGAAAGCCTTACTCCAAGGATTCAGCAATTATTTTAAGTCATTGTGAACGAAATATTTTGGAAGGATATATTACTCCGGTAATAATCAGCAATACCTATTATTTATTGCGCAGAACTGCAAAGCATGAAAAAGTGATTGATAAATTAAAGCAATTGTTAACCATCATGCATGTTCTACAAATGGACAAACATGTTGTTGAAACCGCGCTTAACTCTGAATTTAAAGACTTTGAAGACGCGTTACAAAATTTTGCAGCCATCAATAATGGAGAAATAGAACTGATAATAACCAGGAACTTGAAAGACTATGCGAGAAGTACCATCGGAGTTCTCAGTCCTGAAAGCTTTGTAAAGCTATTCAACACTTGAGTATTCGATTCATATTATTGATAAGTTTGTTGATTAAACTAGTGATCCATGAATAAAAATATCGCATTCCTGTTTATCCTCCTAATCCCAATAATGATGGGCTGTAAAGAACTTGTGGTGACCTATGCCGACAGCGGAACTACCCTACACCTGGCCGTGGACCAAATCCTAAAAATCGAACTTCCGGCCAATGCGTCCACGGGCAACGACTGGCGGAAAATAAGTTATAACGACTCCGTTTTGATTTCAATGGGCAAACCAAATTATGTGCTTTCCGATGATCGGGATGGGGCCGCAGGTAAGAGGTATTACCAATTTAAGGGTCTTGCACCCGGCAATTGTAAATTAACCATGGAATATGGTTCTAAGTACGATTCCTCCAAAGAACCGATAAAGGTTTTTGAGTTGGAAATCATCGTGGCAGGCCGTTAGTCCATCCATTCCGCTTTCGCGGAAAAGAACCTCCCGTTGAGTTCATTAAAACCTCTGCCGGTACGCTGCTTTTTATTATTTTTGCACCCTAAAAAATTCACAGACTATGTTTGAAGGATTAAGCGACAGGCTGGACCGGTCATTTAAAATGCTCAAAGGCCAGGGCCGCATCACAGAAATCAATGTTGCCGAATCGATAAAGGAAATTCGCAAGGCATTGCTCGATGCCGATGTGAGTTATAAAATTGCCAAGCAGTTCACCCAGGATGTAAAAGAGAAAGCACTGGGTTCCAATGTACTTACTTCACTCAAGCCCGGTGATCTGATGGTGAAGATTGTCCATGATGAACTGGCAGCCCTGATGGGCGGTGAGCATGTGGAAATCAACATAAAAGGAAGTCCGGCCATTATCCTGATCGCAGGTTTGCAAGGATCGGGTAAAACCACGTTCGCTGCCAAACTGGCCAACTATTTGAAAACTAAAAAAAGCAAACAACCTCTCTTGGTAGCCTGTGACGTTTATCGCCCTGCCGCTATTAACCAATTAAAGGTACTGGGTGAGCAAATTGGTGTGGATGTTTATACCGAAGAAGAAAACAAAAATCCTGTTCAGATCGCCAAAAATGCCATTGCCTACGCCAAAGAAAAAGGCCGCCAGGTGGTGATTATCGATACCGCCGGTCGTTTGGCTGTGGACGAGGAGATGATGAACGAAATAGCGTCCATTAAAAAGACCATTAATCCAGGTGAAACGCTGTTCGTAGTGGATTCGATGACCGGCCAGGATGCAGTAAATACTGCCAAGGCTTTTAACGATCGCCTGAACTTCGATGGCGTGGTTTTAACCAAACTCGATGGTGACACCCGCGGTGGAGCTGCCCTCACCATTAAATCGGTGGTGAACAAACCCATCAAATTTGTAGGTATTGGCGAAAAAATGGAAGCCCTCGACCTGTTTCACCCGAGCCGCATGGCCGATCGCATCCTCGGCATGGGCGACATCGTTACGCTGGTCGAAAAAGCCCAGGAACAGTATGATGTGGAAGAAGCCCGCCTGCTTCAAAAGAAAATTGCCAAAAACCAGTTTAACTTCAACGACTTCCTCAAGCAGATACAACAGATTAAAAAGATGGGGAACGTGAAGGATCTGATGGGCATGATTCCGGGTATCGGCAAAGCCGTTAAAGACATGGACATTGACGATGATGCCTTTAAAAGTATTGAAGCCATTATCTATTCGATGACTCCCGAAGAACGCGATAACCCAAAGGTACTCAATGGCTCACGCCGTAAACGCATAGCAGACGGGGCAGGTTCCGATATTCAGGAAGTCAACCGCCTGATAAAACAATTTGCCGAAACCAGCAAAATGATGAAGGTGATGACCACAGGTGGAGGCCGCAAAGCCATGAGCATGATGAATAATATGAAACGCAGATAGCCATGTCGGAAAAAATAACGGCCATCCTGATGGATGGGAAAAAAACAGCCGCCAAAATCAGGGAGGAAATCAAGGTGCAGGTAGCCCAACTCATTGACGCCCAAGATGAAGCACCACACCTGGCAGCGATTTTAGTTGGTGATGATCCTGCGAGCCAGACCTATGTATCCTCCAAGGAAAAAGCAGCACATGGTGTAGGCATTATTTCTTCCGTCTACCGGTATCCGGAAGAAACTACAGAGGCGGAATTGCTCGCGGCCATCGATTTTCTAAATGAAGATGAAACAGTAGATGGTTTCATCGTGCAGTTGCCGCTTCCTGAACAGATCAACGTGGACCATGTCATCGCGCGAATCAGCCCCGACAAAGACGTGGATGGTTTTCATCCCATGAACATGGGTAAAATGGTTTTGGGACAACCCGGCTTTGTTTCGGCCACTCCTGCCGGCATTGTTGAATTGCTGAAACGGTATAAAATTGAAACAGAAGGAAAACATGTTGTTGTACTGGGTCGCTCGAATATTGTTGGTTCTCCGGTGAGCATCCTGCTTGCGAAGAAAGCCAACCCAGGCAATGCCACTGTTACTCTTTGCCACAGCAAGACACAAAATATGGCAGATATTACCCGCACTGCCGACATCCTGATTTGTGCCATTGGGCAACCTCAGTTTGTAAAAGCCGGCATGATAAAAGCCGGGGCTGTTGTGATTGATGTGGGAATTCACCGTATCCCGGCCAAAAACGAGCAAGGGTACCGTATCGTGGGTGATGTAGATTTTAATGAAGTATCATTTAAAGCCGGATATATCACTCCTGTTCCGGGTGGTGTGGGACCTATGACCATTGCCATGCTCCTGAAAAGTACGCTTGAAGCACATCTGCGTAAGCACAAATCGTAAAACGGGATTTCTTATTGAAATACCTATTTTACTATTTATTCGTTATTATTTCGTTGCGCTGCATACTAAAACTACCTTCATGATTACACGACTTCTGGCTTTTCTTTTCGTCTTCAGTATTTTTGAATCAATTGGACAACAAATCAGTGGATGTACCGATGTGCGTGCCAATAACTTCAATTCGCAGGCCAATACGAATGATGGCTCATGCACATACAACCTCACGGTTTACAATCCTCCGCTCAGGTATTTGTTGCCATCAGAAGTGGAAGAAACTTCGGGTTTGGCCTATTACAATAATCGGTTCTGGACCATTAACGATAGTGGTGGATTGCCCGTTATTTATGGCCTCGACACCACCACTGGAGAGATCATCCAACGGATTACAATAAAAAACGCCATCAACCGTGATTGGGAAAGCCTGGCTCGAGACAATCGTTTTATGTACATCGGTGATTTTGGCAATAACTCCGGCACCCGCGATGATTTAACAATCTATAAAATCGCTTTGGCAGCATTTCCATTGGATGACGACACAACTCTTACTGCGGCAATAATCACGTTTAAGTATGAAGATTACCAAGGCCCGATAGCCAAAAAGAAAGAAAACAATTTTGATTGTGAAGCCTTAATCGCGGTGGATGATTCACTCTACCTTTTATCGAAAAACTGGGAAAATGAACAAACCAACCTTTACCGGCTGCCAAAAGACCCCGGAGATTATCTGGCGAAACGGCTGACTTCCTTCGACAGCAAAGGACTGATTACCGGTGCTGACATCGATCCCCTTACGGGAGAAATCATCCTGACGGGATATACCAACAAAACCTGGATCCCGTTTATGTGGATACTCTCCGATTATCCGGATCATCGGTTTTTCTCGGGAAACAAACGCCGGATCGACATGGTGAATTTACCGGCAACCCAGGTTGAGGCTATCGCTTTTACACACCCAAACCGGGGCGTAATCACTTCCGAGGGACATGTGCTGTTTTCACAAACAGCTTTTAGTATCTCCACGCAAAACTGGTCAGTGAGTTCTCCTGCTACCATACCTGTTTATCCGGCAAACAACCTGGATTTCAATATCAACCCCAATCCTGTAAAAGGCAAAAAAGTATTTGTGGAATTTAACCTAGATACCGATGATGAGTTCTCCATTGACCTCTACGATGCTGACGGGAGGCAGCTGGAAAAACCGGGACAGTGGTTCGTGGGAAAGCAAAATGACAGAAACCGCATCAAAATAAAAGTCAACCGCCTCAAGCCCGGGGTGTATTTCATCCGCATGACCAGCGGACAACAGCACGTGGAAAAAAAACTGATTGTACAATAATGGAAACGAGAGAAGACGAACTACTTGAAGGGGGAAAAAAGCTCCCGTTGATGGAAGAATTTTACACCTTGCAGGGCGAAGGGTTTCACATGGGTCGTGCGGCCTATTTTATCCGTGTGGGAGGCTGCGATGTGGGCTGTTCCTGGTGCGATTCAAAGGAATCATGGAATGCAAAGTTGTTTCCGCCAGTCTCTGTGGAACAAGTGGTTAGCAATGCAGCCAGTCATCCTGCCAAAACCGTCGTGGTAACGGGTGGCGAACCTTCTATGTATCCAATGGATTTTCTCACGCAATCGCTTCAGCGCGAAGGAATAAAAACCATGGTAGAAACTTCCGGTGCTTATCCTTTAAGCGGCAGTTGGGATTGGATATGTCTTTCGCCAAAGAAATATATACCGCCTCGAAAGGAAATTTATCAGCGGGCCAACGAACTTAAGGTGATCATACAACATCCGGGAGACCTGGAGTGGGCCGAGCGCAATGCCGCCCTCGTGTCGATTTCTTGTCAGTTGTTCCTCCAACCCGAATGGAGCAAATCGGGGGAAATTATGGAGGTGCTGACACAATATGTGATGGACAATCCCAGGTGGCGCATCTCGCTTCAAAGCCATAAGTACATGAGGATACCCTAAGTGGTAGGGTATAAGGAGAATCCGTATCTGTGGCTCAAAAAAGGTTGTCCAGGTAATGCCTGGCGATCCTGCTAACAACTCGCCGATCTGCAACCGAAAAATCAAGCGCTTTCAAGTGAGAATTATCAGGTGTAAATAAATGTACTAAACTTTAAAATACCCACATCGCGCGGCTTACATATAGTGGGTGTTGTGTGGTCGTGCTTTATTTATTAATCAATCTATTTGGGTTTTGTCTATTCCCTTAAATCCGCAACCTTTTATTAACAAAATCAATCAAAACACTGTGTATAAATAATATACACAGTGTTTGACAGCTAAGTTTAATCACTTATTTTAGTGGTATCTAATCAACAAAATAATAG
>Ga0100381_1000880_pt1 | contig 29634 bp, 26 predicted proteins | sample CryGeymeta201505_FD_80416 | JGI IMG/M metagenome (GOLD analysis project Ga0100381, IMG submission 80416) | Groundwater microbial communities from Crystal Geyser aquifers in Utah, USA - Crystal Geyser metaG 2015-05 | ecosystem: Environmental > Aquatic > Deep subsurface > Groundwater | place: USA...
ACGGCACGCACTGTACAATCCGCGCTTCGCGGAGAGATGGCAGAGTGGCCGAATGTACCTGACTCGAAATCAGGCGTACCGCAAGGTACCGTGGGTTCGAATCCCACTCTCTCCGCCAGTACATTGACTTCCAACTGGCTAACAGCAAATGGAAGTTGCCTGAAGCCCCGCCCCGTGCGGGGTTTTTTGCTATAGGCTCCTGACTGCTGCATTCACGGGGTAGGCCAAAAACCCGTCTCAAAGCCGTTTTGTCTCAGAACCTCCTGACTTTTGTGGGTACGGTACGGAGGCTGGTTGTTTTCGAGCATCTCGCTTAAATTGATCTGTACCGAACAGTCACGATTTGATTCTGTCGTGATTTGTGGCGGCCAGATTACATATCGAACTGCGTGTGACTTGCGACACCGGTTCCCTGGGTGTTCGCAGGCTACGCCTGCCTCCGGCTTTGCCGGAGGATGGTTACTCATTCAATGAATTCCAGCGGAGCAACGGCACCCAATGTGCTTCGCGACCCGTTGCATATCAGGTCAAGAGCAAGCCCAATGTCGTTCAGTGACACGTTGTAGGGCGATCGCCTATCCGATGCCGTACGATCTTCACCGTGCGCACGCTGGATTACCTTAGAGAGTCCGTCAGCAGTCAAACGAATAGTTGTCCCATCAAGTGCAAGCCACGCTGGCTCGCCTGGGCGATCATTTCTTGCATTAGTCCACCACTCAACTGCTCTACCCCGCAATAGACGGGTTAGGGTGATGGCATTCATGGGGACTTCAGTTTTCAAGTCATCAAAGTTCTTAGCGCCTTGCAGATACATAAAGGTCGCAATCGTGTGAGCGCTGAGTCGCTTGTTTGCTCCCGTACCAATGAACTCGCCGTGAGGTCGAAAAGGCATAAACACTCCCTTTGTGAAATTTGTTGGCAGACAAATCAGGACTCCTGACTGCGGTACTCGCCAAGTTGTTAAACAGAGTTCGCAGAGCCACTTGTTCTTTGAAACTCGAGACAATTATGGATACAAGACATTTGGAGGTGCTACCAGTGTCGTCTCAGTTTGCGAAGAATCCGGTTTCTGGTTTGTACAGTGTGCCAACCAGCATCGCTCGGTCCAACAGTCGGTTCTGCTGCTCGCATGACGTCTCGGGCAGCAATGCACAGGAATGGCAAGCGGCGAGGTTGCAGCTGTCTGGGCCTTGGCCCGGGCTCTCGATGCACACTGGATCGCTAGAGCACCACCGGGCACGATCCAGTGCCCTCGCCATTGTCCGCTCGAGAAGTCCGGGGGCACCCATGCGGACTAGACCACCCATCGTACCTTCGGAGTCACCAGCTGCAGTGTAGATAAGAATGCCTGCCATACGAGGGTGTTCGTCGGAGAAGTAGATGCGCTCCCGAAGGGATGAAGAACCATAGCCACAGTCGAAGATCAGCTGACTGACAAGCACGTGCGCAAAGGTATGCAGCAGCACAAATTTCGGTGTCGCGTCTAGTGCATCCACCTGGCGGCGTTGTGCCTGCGAATGAAGGTTCCGATTCACAGCGACCAGACGCTGTCGATGAAATTCTCCATGAGCGAGGTCCCAACTATCCAATCTCTCTTGATCAAAAGCCAGAAAGATACCTTCGCCTCTGACGACGATGGCTGGTAACCAGTTCTTCCGGCTCCTCGAAATCAATTTCCAGCGCTTTGCCGAGTCGCTGGCTGGAGTAGCATATAGGCGGCTGAAACCGACAAATGCACGTGTTTCCCGGAGCTTGTCCAGCAGTGCTACACGCGAGAATTTCCCGCTGATGGTGGACTCGTAGCTCCCGATCGGATAGCTCTTTACAAGTAGGTTTACCTTTGGCATCCCTTCCTGTCCATCACGCGAAAAGGCAGCATACTCATCCGCCCGAAAGGCTCGTTCCGAGACTTCCAGCGAGGGCTCGCTGGTAGCGTCGCTGCTCTCTCGATCGCCCCGGGCGTTCACCCAGTTGTTCATCTGCCCAACTAGTAGCTCGGTGTCGATGGCCCACCCATCCGCATCTGAAACGTTGATCACCTCAGAAATCATCGGCGCAGTTATTCGCCCGTCTTCTGCCGTTTTTGCCTTCTGTACAAGAAGTTGTGCCACGAGCCGCTGCTGGGTAAGGACCTCGTGAAGCACGTGTCGATTTGCCGCGTCGGCGAGAACCTGTGGGTCTACTGCTGATTCAGGATAGCGCCGCCTCAACGCCAATCCCACAGACTTCTTGGTCAGAAGTCCGCTTTCAGAGGACAAGGCAGCCGTCAACAGGTCATTCTTGAAATCATGATCATCAAGCAGGTCAAGGACTTCCTGCGGGAGTGAGTGATCAGCAAACTCGGGTACGTAAATAGCACTTCGCACATCCGCAAAATAAAGATTACTTGCGCCGCGGAGAACTGCCTGAAGTGGCTGCCCACATGAATCCTCGGGGTCGTCACCTCCATCACCAATCCCAAGGACAGGATTCTGGCCATCGCAGGGAACCCCGAGGTCGCCACCGAAAGAGCCTGCCAACGACCTGCGCTTGACCTCGACCGTCCCCGAGCCAGTGCTCCGCTCTGCGACGACGATCACACCGGCTATCGATGCAGACCCTGTGGAGAGAAGTCGAAGCCACCGATCACTTCTCCGCCCATCCCATTCGTCTCGCTCAAGTCCCAGCCATTCGATCCATGGGAAATCACGCATGTGTCCCTCACGACACACTGCAATGAATCGAACCTGAACAGTGCGGCGCGCCTTATGTGGCTTGCCTCGGTCAGCTCCGCTTCCGATTGGACCTTCGCAAACGGGTGCAGCGCGATCTTGGTATCGCGTCTCATACATCCGTCCACATCTGGGGCAGGAATGCCACAGTGGGAATCGGAGAAAAGGAAGCCGCAAATTGACATTCACAACCTCTCCTGACCCACCTTTTTCAGCTTGCCGGAAGTCCGGCGGCTGAACAAAGAAGTCAACTCCCAGTCGCCTAGCAAGGCGTGGCTCGTCTTCGACCTTGAACTCGCGGTGTTCAGCTTTTCGATCGTCGAAAGGCCATGCATCCAGCCCCGCGTGCACAAGCGATACCGGGCCTGGAAAGTCAACCAGCGCACCGACTCCAAAAGGTGAAACCGCCTGTGACCTCCGAACTGGACGTGTCATAAAGTGTCTCCAGGGGCGGGAATATAGGCATCTGTGACGTCCGCTTCGCAGCTCGCGTCAACGTTTCGAAGGGATGACATCGTCGGCCAACTTCTTCCACGCCATTCTGGGCGTTCGGCACTTCCCGCAGGATGCATCAGGGGAGCGTCTTCAGGCTGTTGACCGAAGCTGCCGTAGGCAGCGGGACTCCAAGCACGCCATTGATCAAGTCTCCACTGGAGCTTCTCCATCACGGGCTTCTCCTCATCAGGGGCAACTTCACGCACACGTTCTCGGACCATCTCTTCTATGCGTATTCGCATGGGTTTACCGTTCGCGAGGGGAAACGGGTCGGGACTCTGTGCGACGCTCGTAAGCCCGCCCGTTTGTCGGACCATGGCGACGACCAGCGCGTGTAAAGTACGATCCACTGCAGGTGGACTAAATGGCGTCACGCTTGTTGGTTCGACTTGGGCATAGAGCTTTTGGTGGTATGGCCTGAACTTCTCGTAATGGCTTCTGTCTCTGGGCTTGGTCTGACCATAGATTACAGCGACCAGACCTGGCTTGTTCAGGTCCCGGCCCACTCGACTAGATACCTGGATGTATTGCGATGTTGTCTTCGGTTGACCAACAATTGCCATCAGAGACAGTCTTGAAATGTCGACCCCGACCTCGATTATGCTCGACGCCAGGCAGGCATCGATCGCGTATGCACCATGATCAGAACCAGCTTTCCCCTCGTGGAAACGCAGTGGAACTTCAAGTCGTTCCAGCAAGCGCGGAATATGGTCTCCTCGGATACGACTGGTCAGCTCCTCGACATTGAAGAGCTGTCTGATCTTCGCATAGTCAAATCCATGGCGGGTAAGGATAACGCGAAGATATTCACGCGTGTCTGCGGAGAACAGCGTAAGTGCACCGCCAAGCTCACGTAGTGAATTAAAGAACACCAGCAATGTCCACCACGGGTCGATATCCTCAGGCTCACCTTCCAGTAGCGCGGCATGCTGCATCAGTGTTGCAAAAATTCTTGCCTCTGACGTCTGGACTGATCCATGAGCGGGCGCAAGTATCCCTGCATACATGCGGCCTGGTTTCGGTTTCCCATCTAAATCAACTGATTCGCGGGCGAAGAACGAGTCGGCCGCATCTAGTCCAGACGGGGGAAAGAGAGCAACATCATGTCGTGCGTAAAGTCCGAGGACTTGTTCTCGGGCACGGCTTATGGTCGCAGTCGATGCCACGATCTTTGGTCGAATCATGCCACCCATGGGATCCACGCACAATGTCTCGATGACGGTCTCGTAAGCCCCGACCATAGATCCGAGAGGGCCTGAGATCAGGTGCAATTCATCCTGAATGATAAGAGTTGGCGGTCGGCCCAGGTGCGCGCCATCTGGTCCCAGACCAAAAATGCTTCGGGTCGCTGGATTCCACGCAAGCATCGCAAACTTGTCTACGGTACCTATGAGCAGGTTTGGCGGTGATTCGAGCAAATCCTCGTCAATTACGACAATGGGTAAGGGCGGAGCGCTCTGCCCCGGCAATCCACCGAACTCGCAACTTACATCGCGACACCGAAATACAACCGTGTCGGACGTTCCGATTCGTTCCTTCGAATAGCCCAGGACCTCTGCCTTGGTCGATTTATTGCTCCAACCGAAGCCAGACTTACCGCTTTTCGCTCCGCCGGTCGAGAACTCGTGTGGGCCAAATTTGGATGCACACCAAGGACATCTCAAAAGGACGTAGGGGTTCTCGGCATCGGGGTCCCGCTGCAGGTCGCGCAGCTTCTCCAGCGCGTGGGATCGTTTGTTTGGCGTTGCACTTCCTCCAACCCAGAGACCAATGCGGAATGGCCGCTTACCAAGGTTGAATGGGGCCTTGAGTCGCAGATGTTCCATAGCGCAGAACAGCGTGGCTGCGCGCTGGAACTGCTGTGCGGTAAGCAGCCGCAGCGTATACCGCATCAGCACGTCAACACCTGTGGTTTCGGCACCCGACAACGCATTGAAGAATACGGTAAAAGCGGTAAGACCAAGGTAGGCTTCCGTCTTGCCACCGCCTGTAGGAAACCAGATTAGATCGACTGTGCTTCGCTCGATGTGTGTGTCATCGACGATGCCTTTGAGGGACATGAGAAGAAATGCAATCTGAAAGGGCCTCCAGTAACCATGTATTTCGCTAGGAACCGAGGGTTCTATGACTGGCATCGGCATGTTCCAAGTAATACGTCCGCTGGCATCCTTGACAGGCGTCCGCAGCGGCTGACGCGTTCGAAGTTGCGCGATGAGCATGGAATGATTCGCGAGCCGGAAGGCTTTCCGAGCTAGGTCGGCCGTTTCGCCGTCGGACCGTAGAAGGTCGATGCCGCAACGGATTCGTAACGCACATTCCCTGCATTTCTTGATTAGTGCGGTCGCCGTGGGACGGTCTGTTTTCAGAATTCCGGCCAGCATCGATGCCAAGCCATCAATCCATGCCAAGTATTCTTCAACCAGCCTGTCGGCCTCATTCAGACCATCCTGACCCTCAGCAAGCCCCGCCAGCATGCGCATGCTGATCCGAAGGCTCCGGCGGGAACCATCAGATTCAGCAACGACAAGATCCGCACTGGTCGACGGAGTCTCGAATACCGGAAGTACATCGCTCCACACACAGGAGACACGTTCTGGACGACCTTCGATCCAGTCTGCCCCACAGCCGTGGCCGATCGCAAACGTCCGGTTGCGACGATAGAGCACCCGGTTCACATTCTCGTCAGCCAGTACATCCGGATCATGGAATTCGCCGGCAATGTAGTCCGGGTATGCATCGATCCAGGCGCGCCCGGAGAGACCCGAAACCCTCAGGCCGGCCTGGAAGAGACATGTGACATCCAGGTTCTCGTGTGTCGCTTTCCGAATGTTGACCACCGACACGGTGATCAGCCTGTGATTGGAACTAGGCGCTCCCGGCCACCTTCTCGCGACAACTACAAGTTCAAGACCGGCCGAACTGGGAATCGGCAGAGGGATTGGCTTGACAGCCTTCAGGATTTCAAACGTTCCGATCTCCCTCCTTGGCACATTTCCTTTAGCATCGACAACAGGCTCACGGAGCCACACCTTCCTGGCACTGGCTTGCTTGCCGATTGCCCCGCCGACGTTGAGCACGATAGGTCGATAGGTCCCGCACGGCCCCTCGATCGTCCGGTCTGAAGCGATACGACCAATGCTGACCAGCTCCACGCAAATGCCTTGCGACTCTTGGCCAAAATCCGCAAGAAAGCTCAGTCCGATCGCTGATGGTCGAAACGAGTTGGCCAAGGTCACACCTTCCTCGTCCGTATCGTCGCCGGCATTGAACTGGACTGCATTCTGGTCCTCATTGACCGACTCGCCCACCTGCTCACCAACTGCCGGCAGATCTGTTGAATCCGTTGGAAGTACTCCACCTGCTTCAGCCGCAGCTTCGACCAGCAGTTCGTCCGCACCCTGGGGGAAGAGGATGCCGGCACCGAAGCGTTTGGTCGGCGGATCCTGCCAAACTATCTCCTCACCGTTCAGCTGCCTGCGAGCGATCCTGAATTCCTCCCAACTCATCGGCTGCTTGTCGACAAGTGCTAAGGGCTTGCCGGCTGGATCTGGCCCGATCACCTCTGCGCGGAGGCGGGAGAGAAGCACCTCGCGGTTCGCAAGGTTCCTTTCAAGTGATGTCATGAGTGATTCTCCTTCCGTGCTGCCCTGTAGCCTTCCATGAGAAGGGAGTCATACCGCTTGCGAACTCGGTCAGCCATTAGTAGCACCAGTGCAAGTCGCGCCCGTGTCATTCCGACATACAGCAATGATTTCGCCTGCTCGTCTTCGATGTCCTCAATATCTGTCAGCACAACTGCTGCAGCCTCGAGACCCTTGAAGGAATGCACGCTAGCGAATCGAACACACTGCTGCTTATCTATTTCAGACTTGAAGGGTGCCAATCGAATGCCCGGTATCGAATCCCCGATCGCAGCAGCGCAGGATGCTGCGTCCGAACGCATCGAAAGGACGACAATCTGATCAACAGGAAATCTCTGCGCGAGCCTTCGGAGTACAGAGCCGAGCTGCTCCACCTGAATCTGTGGGCTTTTGTAGAAGACTGGTTCCACGTCTGCTGCGTCCCTTTCTGCAAGAACCCGGCTGTAGCCTGGAGCTAGGCCGCTGGCAAGTGTGACGACATCCGCGATGCTTCGGGTGTTACGACAGTTGATGCGCAGCGGATAGGTCGTATAGGCGGAGTTGGTCCGGATCTTCAGTCGCTCAAGTCCTGGCCGGGCATCTCCATTGGCAAAGATAGCTTGACGCTCGAAGTCGCCGAAAAGAGCCCAATGACCGGCCGCCAAACCGGCCGCAGTGGCAAGTTCCAAAACGTCAAGGATGGGATCAGATAACAGATCCTGAGCCTCGTCGATGACAATCATGTCGTAGGGATCAAAGCTGCACCCACCGGACAACATTGTGTCAACAGCAAGGTTTGGAAGTTCGTCGGTCCAGAACGCTGATCTGGCGCCGACAGGAACTGGCACCCGTGAAATTCCAAGCATCAAGGACGCCGCAGTGCCGACAAAGAAACGGGTTCCCGACTCCTGTGCTTCAGCGGCGATTTCTGCGGCCTCACGTTTCAGCCACGCCCCTAGAAGGCTGTTGAAGCAGACCAGCGCAACACTTTTCCCATTCGTTAAAGCGCGCTTGGCCGCCTCCACGGCCAAAAGGGTTTTTCCGGTGCCCGCAGGTCCCTTGAAGAGCACCCTCGGGTTCTCGTCGATAAGGTCAATTGCATGAAACTGTTCTTCGGTGAAGCGGCGTATCGATTGTTCGGCGAGCTCAAGAGCCATCCCTCCAACGACTGTGTACTCAAAATCATGCCGCAACAACCCGACCAGCGAATCAATATGTCTAGAGGTAAGTCGGCTTCGCTCCCCGTACCATGAGGGCACAGGGCGCATAGCCCTGAGCTTCGAATGCGCTGCTTCAAGCACGTCAATCACGAGTTTGGAAATTGGATTCCTCAGCAATTGAGTCTTCCCGACGTTCTGCCACGGTTCCCATTCGATCGACCGCTCCTGGAAGTCGACTTCCGTAAAGAATGAGGCCGAATAGAAGATGATTGGCAGGAATGAAGCATCGCGACCCGCAACATACTGCCTCAGGGAATGAGCCGCGTCACTCGCCTGTCTGAACGGACCAACTGGCGACTTCTTGGGCGGGTCATAGTTGTAGATCCATACGCCGTCTTGGCGGGTGACGCCGCATCCTTTTACCTCGATGCAGAGGACGCCTAACCCTGGGACTGCAACGACGAGATCCACCTCACCCTCGGTGCGGGCCACATGACGCTTTATGTCGAACGAGTGGAAGACCACCCATTCGCGCGTAGCCGGGTCGTCCCGAATCCTCCTGTACAGGAATTGCTCTCCTTGTGGGGCCTTGGCCGAGATCAGCGGCGGAATCATTTTTGCCAATTTGTGCCCCCTTTTAACGGAAATACGTGAAAAAGCCGTGATTGAGGTGTTCGTACAGGCTTTGAATCAACAGCAGAAACCCGAAGAAGCCCCATGCGCCCAGCCTCGACGCCAGGTAGTTCAATCGATTCGACGGTTTCGACTAGGCGTCTCTCTGCCACAAGACCCTTTACGCGCTTGATGAGCGCGGTTCTGATGGTAGCCCCAGCACGAGCGTGGAACGTCTTTACCTGCTCCATCTGTCGCCACTTCTCGTCGGCATACTGGTCAACTCCTGAAGTGACTCCGGATGGATCAAGCTTCGCGAGCGTTGTCATTAGCGCCCTAAAAGTCGCGAAATCGTGAGGCGCCATCACGCCATCGCCTGCCCACTCCCAAAGATAGGTTGCAGAGCGCAGCCGCAACCCGAAGTCTTTGCCTGCCTTTGCCACGAGTCCCTCGCCGTATTCCTTGATGATGCGATGCAACCAAGGTTTCCATTCGGTGGCCTCGCGGCGCAGGCTGCCAAGTCCAGCTTGATCCATTTCGCTGTCCGCGACATCGTCGAGATAGTTCCCGCTACCGGTCAAGCGAAGCATGATCAAGTCATGCTCCTCGAGGTCCCTGACGTTCTTTCGAGGTAGGCGTTCCTCAGTTGTCTCGAGATTGCCCCCTCCGTCCAAGAGTTCCGACAATTCAACGACACCCTTGTCATCGGGAAGAAATGCGCCACTGCCGTCAGCAAACAATACGAAGCGAGCTGGTACGGACACATCCCTTTCCGATATAGGAGCAACGTCAAGATGCCGTGACCTAAGTTCTTCCCAAATTGACTCGTTTGCCCAACGATCGATCTGGTTGTCGGGGGCATCATTTTCCTGCGACTCTGCACGAGGGTTACGAAATCCGGCGCTCCGGAATGTGCTGTCGATCGGCACAGCTATTGGTTGGGGAACATAGATTCGCTCAGTGTTGTATGCTAAGACAACAAGGTCCGACGCACGACCACCATAAAGGATGTCATGCAGGAGCGGTCGTGTGGTGAACTTAACGGGCCCGGGAATTACCACCATCGCGAATACCCTATCTTTAAGGTCCTTCCTAGTGCGCACCAAAGTTATTGAGTCTCCTAGGAAATCTTTGCGTGAAGAAATTGCTGCGGACCAGCCAGGAGTCCCCGAACCTTGGAGGCCTGCAAGAATGGCAATCTGAAGATCCGGCTTATCTGCCGATTTCAGTTGCGCCAAGAACCATTCGCGCTTTGGATTGCTGGGCGTAGCGACTAGCTCCCTCATCATCCTGAGCAAGCTGTCAACCGGTGAAGCGATTGTTGGAACAGCAGCAGCAGCCAAACTCATTACCTCAGTCATCGATGCGAGACCAAGACGTGGATCGTCAAACTGCAGCATAGTTTGAAGAATGGTGGACTTGATGATCCAAGCCTGCCTCGCTATCCGGCGTTGCTCGTCATCGTCCCGGTCGACCATCGAAAATATACTGCCACAGGCCGAAGAAATTACGGTTGCGGGGGGGAAGGCAAGCTTTACCTGCCGCAGCTTTCCTTGGCCTGCATGCTTGTACTGCTTGTCGACGATTTCGAGGATGGAGATCCTTTCATGCGGCATGCTGGTTCCCGCTATGGTGCCAGTGCCGTCGAAGCCAATGTGTTCTGCAGAAATCATGCGCCCACCCCAGAGTTATCCGGGAGTCCAAAAACAAAAACCTCTACGCCTTCAGTTGGCGCCATCACACCTTTGGGTGGCACATGAATTCCCGCATCTATCGAACAGCCTATGAAGGGGTTAATCAGGTGCACAAGCTCCTCATCGTATTCAGAATAGTCCAGCAGCAGAACAATACTACGGGAGCGTGCACTACCCAGGAAAATCGCAGCATTTGCGCCATCAAGCACTGTAACCCCGGCCGGAGCGTCTTCGAGGGCTCGCGAACGTGATGCAACCAACTGCAGCTTGCCGTGCTGCTGGTTGCTGACGCTCGAGATTACGAGGGCCTCCTCAAAGGCCACTGCGCGTGATTTGCCGACAGCAAGAGCCAAGTCCGACAAATCTTCAAGGAATGATGTACGCTCGGTAACCATTGTGCTGTCTGCCCCATGTGACCGTATCCAGGTTTGCGGAGCGCCATCTACTATTGACTTATAGAGTCCTGCCGCGGCAGTGAGCTGCTCATCGGTGCGGTTGGTGACCAGACCTAGCGTAACGCCGTACGCCAAAGCCGTTGCCATCGGCAGGAAGAACGTGGATCCGAGATGGCGCCTTGGTGACCTAGTTGATATTGCGAGGCACTTGCTGCCAGCGATTTCCCGTATCGAATCGATTGTCCCTGTGTAGCTCGTGGATTTCCCGCCCTTTGGTTCTCGCCAATGCACGGTTGTTCCACTAGGCAATGCCTGAAGAGCGTCCCAGTCCAGAGTGTCATCGTGGATTCGCGATGCAGCAAGTAACCCTCCCAAGCTAACGAAAGCGGCGGACAGCCTGCGGGACGGCAGTCGTACCACCGCCACCCTGCGACCGTCCATTGCGGCTTGGCAGCGAGCCCAGGCACCAAGCCAGATCAGCCAGTCTGCCCAATCGGGGATCGGCCGCAGATGTCCTGCGGCCTGAACCGAAAGCCTGTTGTGGTGCACTCCCGCCAACACTGATGCAATCTCCATGAGACATCTTTCCAGTTTTTATGATCGTTATGGAAGTAGGATATCAGCATCTTCTGCCCGCGTAGCAGAATCGCTGAGGTACAGTATTACTGAACCTTTTGTAGTGAATTCAAGGGGATTGATTTGAATCAAGATATTCCGAATTTTAGGGCCGACGTTGTGGCCGATTCGCTTCGTGAGTTCGGCAAGAATGATCGTGAAAACGGATTCGCTGCCGTTGCAGGTCGGATGCTGGAGGATGCGGAAGAGTTTGTCGATTTCATGCCATGTCCATATCGCGGCACGGGCACTCGTCGCAGGAATCTAGGGATCGATGGATACGCGATTGATGAGGCTGATGGTTCGTTCCGGATGATCATCGCGGACTTTGACGGTGGCGCCGAGCCCACTACCGTTACTCAGACCTCTGCAAAGACCCAGTTCTCCAAGCTAACGGGCTTCATTGAGGAAGCACTGGCAGGAAACGATGATCATCTGCCCGCTGACGAGGACCCTGCAACAGATTTTTCTGAAATTTTGTGGCAGCACAAGGATTCCATATCGAGGTTTCGCCTGTATCTTGTCACAGATGGGCTGCTTAGTGATCGAATCCGGGATTGGCCAGAAGGCTCAATAGGCGGTATTCCTGCCGAGTTCCACATCTGGGACATCTCTAGGTTTCACGAGGCTATGTCCTCTAGGAGCGGGCGAGAGGCACTAACGGTTGACTTTGAAGAGATCGTTGAAGGCGGAATACCGTGTCTGCATGCCAGCCTCAACCAATCAAGGTATAGCGGCTACCTCTGCGTGATTCCCGGCGAAACGTTGGCAAAGATTTATGAGACCTATGGCAGCCGTCTCTTGGAGGGCAATGTCCGCTCGTTTCTTGGAAAAACAGGAAAGGTCAACAAGGCCATCCGGGAAACGACACTTAACAACCCAGAAATGTTCTTCGCATTTAACAACGGCATTTCTGCGACAGCTTCTTCAGTTTTCATACAAAGCTCGGCGGAGGGCCCTAGACTGGTCAAGGCCACAGATCTTCAAATCGTCAACGGCGGCCAGACGACTGCCTCGCTAGCATTTGCAAAACGCAAGGATGGCGCCGACCTCTCCAGCATTTTCGTACAAATGAAGCTTTCAGTCGTGTCGGAAGAACTCGCCGGAGAACTGATACCCAAGATATCAGAATATTCCAACAAACAGAACAAGGTATCTGACTCGGATCTCTTTTCCAATCACGAGTACCACAGGCAGATGGAGACACTTTCGCGTCGCATCAAGGCGCCTCCGCGTGTCGGCGCTCTACGATCGACGACATGGTTCTATGAGCGCGCCAAAGGCCAATATCGGATTGAGACGGCAAAGATGAGTCCGGCAGAGAGGCTGCGCTTTGAAGCTGACAACCCAAAGTCGCAGCTGCTGACAAAGACCGACTTGGCAAAGATCGAGAATTCATGGCACGGGCTCCCACATGAGGTTAGCAAAGGGGCACAGAAGAACTTTGATGTTTTCAGTAAGTACGTCATAGCCGAGTGGACTGCACGACCCCTACAGTTCAATGACGAATACTTCCGGACTTTTGTATCTCATACGATCGTTTTCCGTGGTCTTGAGCATCTCATTCCAAAAGAGGACTGGTATGACGGCGGCTATCGTGCACAGGTTGTCACATATTCGGTCGCCAAACTGGCCCAAATGCTTCAGCGCCAAGCCGTCGGGAAAGCGATCAATCATCAGCTGACCTGGAAACAACAGTCTATGTCTCCCGCACTGGAAGCCCAGCTCAAGGTGGTCGCTCGTGTCATGTATGAAGTCATCACTGCACCTGAGCAGGGACGCGAGAATGTTACTGAGTGGTGCAAGATGGAGCTCGCTTGGCAACGCGCACAGGAAAAGAGCATCGAACTACTGCCTGACTTCGCTGCCGAACTCATATCGGCCGATATAAATGCCAACATAAAAAAAGATGCGATCGATGTGGCTCGGATTGATCGCGGCATTGCCGCCATCACCGCTGTCGTGCAGTGCAAGCCTTTTCACTGGCGCCAGATCAGGCAATGGGGCTTAGAGAACCATAACTTGACGGCCAAGGAGGACCAATTGCTGCTGCTCGCTGCGACAGGCAAGGTGCCCTCAGAAAAGCAAGCGGCCGTCATACTCGACATCCGGCGGAAACTTCAGCAGGAAGGACTTGTTGGAAACCTAGAGGGCATTGCTTGACACCATCTACGGGGTACCCCAAAGATATCCCCGGCAAAAGGCAGCAGCGTTGGAAAGAAGCGAATGGCATAGCCCAGACCCTCAAGGACTGCACTTTTAAGGTTGTCATAGTGCAGGACTCGAGGCAAACCATCCCAGGCCTCGAATGCTGTACATGACTACGCATAAAGCTCTCCATGCGCGCATCGAGCGAGAAGCGCAAGAAGATGCGCCGTGACTAGGACAGTGCGGGCAACGAAAGCCATCAGGGGGCATTTGGTTTCGCCGATTTGCAGGTAGCCAAGGTGACCCCAGTCAATTTGAACTTGCTCACCGATGAGCTCACGGTAAAAGTTCGCCAGTTTGCGCTGCGAGTGATTGATGGCCGCCACCGTCACATCAGGCAACTTCTGCAAACGCTCTGCCAGCGAGCGCAGAACAACGCTCTTGTTGCTGCCCGAGTCGCCGTGAATCATGGCAAAGCCACCGCAACAAACCCTTGGACGGCTTTTAGGGGGCTGAATGCTCAAAAGTTTCACCCACTGTGTGATGCTCCGAAATGATCAGCAGCCCGCATCAGGCCTCGGTTTGTGGAAATTTCAAGAGGAGGAACTGAGGAAAATAGTTTGATGCGCTGCTCACCGATAAGACGAGATGCTCAGAAACTTGAAAATCACCTTCGCTATTTTTCGCGCGAGCATTGGAGGGACCGCATTGCCGACTTGCCCATACTGCTGCGTCCGATTGCCTTCAAAGAAGTAGTTGTCGGGGAAGGTCTGCAACCGGGCCGCCTCTCTTACAGTCAAGCTACGGCACTGGGCCGGATCGTGATGGATGTAGTAATGCCCGTCCTTCTGGATGTGGGCAACCACGGTAGATGCCGGATCGCCCTTCACCTGCACACGAAATCGGTCGAGAAATGGGATGGAATCCGCATCGACGTTGACGTGGTCGGGCAGCAGCAATGGCGGAAAGTCCCGGAGCGTAGGGGCGTATTTGAGCACTTGCGCATAACTCGATGCAAACATGTATCGGTGCAAGTCCGACAACATGTGGCTTCTGCTCTCATGCTGGATTACACCACCGACGCGCTCGTCCAACAGCCAATTTTTAAGCTCCTTAGGCATCTTGGGCGTGACGACGACCTTCAAGGGCATAAACTTCGCGCCAGCCGATTCGTAGCTTTTGGCTGTTTCGATGCACGCTTTGACGATCGGCATGATCGCCTTTCGAATCGGAACATGCCAGCGAACAAAGTTGACCGTGGTCTTGCGCAAAGCCGTCAACCACTTCTTGTGCGAGTCCTCTTCTTTGGAAATGCGACTTCGAATCGCGGGCATTCCTGAAAGCGCAGTCTCCACGTCGACCTTCGGAAACGCTTTTTTCAACAAGAACATGCGTGGATTGGCCGCGAGTTCGGGTGTCTTCAACACCACGTCGGAGCGAATGCCAAATAGGATCACGCGATGGCGGCATTGCGGAATCCCATAGTTTTCCGACTGGATCACGTAATCGCGTGGCTCCAGCTCGTCGCCATCGACCACCAAGGACCGGATTTCATACCTCAATCCCGCCTTTGGCTCGCGCAGGTCGCCCATGATTCGATCAAAAATACTGCTGCCGCCATGGGTGGAGTTGAGCATCCCTTTGACGTTTTCCATAACGAAGACGGATGGCTCGAACCGCTGGATGATCCGCAGATACTCCGTATAGAGAAAATGCCGCTTGTCGCTTTCAAAGGCTTGCTGTTCTTTGGCGCTTTTTCCGCGCAGGCGCGATCGGCCCGCCAGTGAATACGCTTGGCATGGCGGCCCACCAATCAACACCCAATTTTTCTGCTGACCCAGCGCCGCGCTGATCCATCCGTCGACCACCTCGGGTGGCGTCAAGCCCAGCTCCGCGCATCGGGCCTCCTGATCGGCCTCTTCGGCTGCCTCCTTGATGTCGGGATGCGCCAAGAACTCTTCGCGCTTTACTTCGCCGCGGATGTACTGGTAATAGATTTCTGGCACCTCGCCTTTGGGGAACTTGCGAAACAAGGCTCGCAGGTGCAGCGTGCGGTGGGCGACAGGGTCTTTTTCGATGGAAACCTTGACGGCAAAACGCGGGTTCCCCTCAGCGTCTTTGACCGATGAAAATCCCTCGCAAAGCCCCCCTGGTCCGGCGAAGAGGTCAATCACCGGAATCACGTTCTGCACTGTCATCTATTCTTTTCTATTTAGTTGGACCATTGGTCCGTTTTGGTGGATTTCGGCAAAGTGACGTTCTTGTTGCGACCATTCTGCTGGAAACGGTGTCAGCAGATCCTTCATGGTTAGGTGGGCCGGTTGCTTACCTTCTAGTATCGCCTCAATGATTCCAGGTGCCAGGAAAGCCAGACGTGTGACGCGGCTGACATATGACGGACTGATTTTCTCGCCAGCGGCCAAGTCTTCAATCGTGTTGTGCGAACCGTCAGATAACAGTCTATGCCAGCGATGACCACGCGCGATGATTTTCACCATCGTGGTGTCAACAATGGCTTCTTTACGTTCAATGGCCCGGGTGCCATCAGGCAGCACCATGACGGTCTTCCCACCTCGAATCCGGAACTTCATCAAAATGTCAGTTGTAAGGCCCGGGTTTTGCTGTTCGCTCATGCGGCCTCCATCGCTGGCGCAGACAGCGTTTCACGCAGAAGATTATTCATGCCTTGGTCTCTCCACTGGATGGTGATCCCCTCGCGGCGCACGGTGATGCGCTCAACAAGGGTTCGGACAATGTTCGCCTGCTCAGAAGGAAAAAGTTCGTCCCACACCGGATCAATCAACTGTAGTGCCCGGATGCACTCAGCCTCCTTGATCTTTGGGCGCAGGTCGGTGACCTCTCTGACCGCATGCGCCAATACCTCGGGGGCACGCAGCACGTGGCGCAGCTTTTCAACTACCACGGTTTCGATTTCACCTGCCGGGAGTCGCTGTATTTCACAGCCAGTCTTGCCCAACTTGATGGCGTCGGTATTGATGTAATACCGGTAAAACTTGGTGCCCTTTTGGGTGTAGCCAGGCGTAAATGCCCTGTTTTGCTCAGAAAACAGCAGGCCACGCAGCAGAGATGGCGCTTTGCTGGCGCGGTCAGCATGGGGGCCTTTTTGTTTGCGGTCGCCGTTTTGCAGATGCTCTTGCACCCGATCCCAAATCTCCTGACTAACGATGCCCTGGTGTTCACCGGGATAGTGTGTGCCCTTGTACGCGGCAATGCCGATGTACACCGCGTTGTTGAAGATCTTGTAGACGTAGCCCTTGTCGATCAACTTGCCCTTGCGCTCGATGCCCTTTGAGGTGGTCCAGCATTTGGATGTCACGCCCCTGGCTCGCAAGTCGCGAACCAAGGTCGCCATGGACGGCACGGTGGCGAATCGTGAAAACATCTCAATGACCAATTGAGCTTCGGCGGGGTTGGCAATGAGTTTGCGCTCAATCACGTCGTAGCCCAGCGGTGGCATGCCGCCCATCCAGATGCCTCGCTGGCGGGAGGCCGATATCTTGTCGCGCACCCGTTCGCCGGACAACTCCCGCTCGAACTGGGCAAACGAGAGCAGGATGTTGAGAGTCAACCGACCCATGGACGTGGTGGTGTTGAACGACTGCGTGACAGAGACAAACGTCACTTTGTGCTGATCGAACAGTTCAACCAATTTGGCAAAGTCGGCCAGCGAGCGTGACAGACGGTCAATCTTGTAGACAACAATCGTGTCGACAAAGCCGCGCCGGACATCTTCAAGCAGCCGTTTGAGGCCTGGGCGGTCCATGTTGCCACCCGAGAAGCCACCGTCGTCGTACCGGTCGCCCAGCATTAGCCAGCCTTCAGACTTCTGGCTGGCGATGTAGTTGTCGCAGGCATCACGCTGGGCGTGTAGCGAGTTGAAGTTCTGGTCCAACCCTTCCTCGGTGGACTTGCGGGTGTAAACCGCGCAGCACAGTTTGCGCGGCGCGTTCATCCCAGCCCCCGTCCTGATGAAAAGCCAAAGAAGGTCCAGCCGTTGCGATTGGTGCCGGTGATGGTGCGTGCGATGCTGGAAAGCGACTTGTAGCGCCTACCGTCATATTCGAAATAGTCCAGACCAACGACCACTTCACAGTCAGCACCCTCCCAATTGCGAATCAGGCGGGTGCCAGCCACTGGCCTGCCGTCAATGCGGCGGCTACGAACGGCCTGCTTGCCACCATCCAGTTGCTCTCCGAGGCGCTCCAGGCGTTTGACGGTTTCACGTTTGAGACCACCCAGCGCCAGTTCCTGGATGCGGTAGGCAAGGCGGCTTTCCAGGAATCGGCGGTTGAAGGGGGGTGGTTCCTGTTGGAACATTTCACGCCACATCTGTTTAAGGTCTGCGAAATTGGCGGTTTTCAGGGCTGCTACGCGTGCAACTACGGAATTAGTCATTGGGTGTTTTCCTTGGTTGTCAAAACACCGGTATGAACGCGCTCTTCGGTCAATTTATCAAGTAGATCTTGACCTTCAATGAGGCGGATTACGCCCTGCGCCAGGATGGCACCAACGATGGCCATGGGGCTGGCAATGTGCCCCGTTACTGATTTGTGCTTTTGGTCTGTGCTCATGTAGGTTCATACCCACGAAACGCTGGCCTTTCTCAGTGCGGTAATCCTTCCTGATACCGACCCATGGCAGTGAGGGACCCGCTTGGGGACGTAATTCTCAAAAGTCAGGCATTTTTTTAGATCCCCCGTCGCCCCTCTTCGCTCCCCCAAGATAACAGGGAGCACTAAATTACAAGATGACGGAGTACTTAGAGCACAGCAAAATTTGTGTAAGTCATTGATTTAATTGACATTGCCATAATTTTTCGGAAAATTCATGCAAATTGGATACATCTAGATGTAATGAAAAATTGTCAACTCAATACTTGAGTAGTAGATATTTTGCGGTCACTCGATACCAAATGCAGTGCTTTTTACATTGCTAGTTAGGTTCACCGGTAGCACAATTTGCCCATTCCAACCAATTTCATTGAGGACACCGAAATGACTGCAGCATCAACAGCAAAGAAGATTTCCAAAGGCCAGGAAAAGGCGCAGGCCATGCGCGACGCCTGCTGGCCTGATCTGGACGATGCAAAGCTCTGGAACAGAAAGAAAGTAAGCGGCTTCACCACAATTCCGCGCACCATGCCGGTGATCATGAACATCATCGACACGCTGACCAAAAATAAGCCTGCTGGAAGTACCTATTTCGTTTTGTGGTGTCGCACCTTCGATCAGGCGTTCCTGGTTATCGACAACCCCTTGACTTTGGCATCCGAGGCGGGATTCACCGGCGAGCGTGCCCTGAGCACCTGGAAAGACAGGATGCGCTCATTGGTTGAGCTTGGGTTCATTGACGCCAAGGAAGGCCCGGCGGGCACCTTTCATTACGTACTCCTGTTCAATCCGCACAAAGTGGTGTGGACACTGAAAAATAAGATTCAACCCGGCACGTTCCTGCAATTGCAGGCCCGTGCTATCGACATCACGGCCAAGGATTTCAAACCTTTGGAAACGCCCGCGGCCTGATAGGTGTCAGTGATACCCGGTCTGCAGCATTTGCTACAGGCTGAGTAGCTCACTCAGACATTCCCCCTAGAAACATTGCGCAGACGCTGAGCGCTGCGTTTCGAGCATTTCGGTATGCAAGGGGGAACTCACGCCTTTTTTCTCAAAAACCAGTATTGCAGTCACCCAACGCCTAGGTACCGTTCACATGAAGCCCATCAACGACCCATTCTTCGATGCCGTAAAAAACGCGGCTGCCACCCGTACCTACCGCATGGCCGCGCGTTTTGGACTGCCTGCGGCTGAGCGGGAAGACATCCAGCAGGAACTGATCCTTGACATGCTGGAGCGCGCCCACCGGTTTGATCCTGCCAAGGGCAGTGCTGGCACTTTCACGGGCATGGTGTCCGAGCACAGGGCTACTGAGCTGTTGGACAAGCTGATGAAAGATCGCCGACGGCTGTCCTTCGGCCCGAGCCCAATCGCCGCTAACGACCCCGAATTCCAGGAGCCCGGTGAGGGTGACCACGACAACGTGGTTCCCATGTGGGCAGACGACCGGGACTTGTTTGCCGACAGCATGGCCTTGCGTGACTTGGAAACCGCAGTGGCTTTCATGAACAACGACCAGATCGCGCTGTTTGACGTATTGAAGGCCACCGAAGACTTGCCCAGCGCCTGCAAGTCCTCTGGTATGTCCAGCGCCACCTTCTACCGCCGGGTTCAGGACCTGCAAATGCACCTGCGCATGTTCGGTTTTCGCTCTGCGGCCTGAGCCGCATCAAGTGGCCTGAGAAAAACCAGCTCCCCCACCGTAAGAACCTACAGATGCCGCAAGGAGTAACCAATGCCAGTACCCAAAAGATTGATTGATGCCACGCAAGCCCAACTTGGCTTGTCGCAAAGCCAGAACCGTGATGCCAAAGCTATGGCGGTTTACGTGCCCACAGCCTCTCCGACGGAAGCCAACCTGTGTGACTGGATTGCCAGCGCGTCCGTTGGCAACACCATCCAGTACCACGAGGGATTGTTGCTGCGCGACCGATCCGAAGTTGCCAGTGGGTTCCCGACCAAGGAGCGCGCCCGCATTCATGCCGTGGCCCGGCGTGCCTGGATTGCCTGCGAACTCGGCCTTGTGCACCTGTTTAGTCAAAAGGTGGATGACGACCACTACCGCTATCTGGCCATCCGCAGCAACAGTCTTTTGAAGGCACCAGACATCCGGTCCCGTTTACGTACCGCCCAGGCAACCGCCACCCAACGAAATCCCAACTGAAAGAAGGAGCACACATGATTCCCAAGCCCAACGTCCTGGATGAAATAGGCCAGCTTTCACTGACAGAACTTGATGCGCTGCCAATCGCGCAACTTGACGCCCGCATCAGGCAGGTCGGTGAACTCAAGGACACCGCCCGCCACTATGAGGATGCGCTGTATGCAGTGATGAACAAGCGCTTCAGTGAGCGCGCCAACCAAGCTCGTCAGGATGCTGGAAAGCACACCGGCACGGTGCGTTTTGAGGTTGATGGCTACGTGGTCATTGCCGACCTGCCCAAGCGCCTGGAATACGACCAGCCCAAGCTCAAGGGCGCGGTAGATGCCTTGCGCAAGTGGGGTGAGAACCCGGACGACTATGTCGGCATCGAAATCAAGGTGTCAGAGACAAAATACAACGCCTGGCCACCCGCGGTACGTCAGCTTTTCGAGCCCGCCCGTACGCTCAAAGTTGGAAAACCCAGCTACAAGCTGGAGCTGATCAAGACAGGGGTCATTGCCGATGCAGCCAACGACAGCAACTTCGGTGAGGTGCTGTGATGGCCATGTCACTCAATCAACTGACCCGGGCCAATCAGCCCAAGCCGCCACGCATTCTCATTCATGGTGTCGCCGGTGTTGGCAAGACCACTTTCGCAGCAGAGGCCAATGCGCCAGTTTTCGTACAAACGGAGGACGGACTTGGGACACTGGCAGCCAATCACTTCCCTCTGGCTCGCACCTTTGAGGAAGTGATTGATGCCCTGGCTGCGTTGTACACGGAGCCCCACGACTTCAAAACAGTTGTGATTGACAGCGTCGACTGGCTGGAGCCCTTGGTTTGGGGCAAAGCGTGTCGCGACAACGGCTGGGGCTCTATTGAAGATGCTGGCTACGGCAAGGGGTATGTCGCCGCGCTGAATTTGTGGCGTCAGTACATCGACGGTCTGAATGCATTGCGCGACGACCGCGCCATGACGGTCGTGCAGATTGCGCACACCGATATCAAGCGCTTCGACAGTCCCGAACATGACCCCTACGACCGTTACGTCATAAAACTGCACACCCGGGCTGCGGCCCTGTTGCAGGAGCACTCGGACATCGTGCTGTTTGCCAACTACCGCATCAGCACGGTCAAGGCCGACGTGGGTTTCAACAAAAAAGTCAACCGTGCCATGGGCTCGGGCGAGCGCGTCATCCATTCGGCAGAACGCCCCGCCTTTCTCGCAAAGAACCGCTACGGCTTGCCGGAGACCTTGTCGCTGAACTGGCAGTCCTTCGCCCAGGCGATGCCTGAATCAGTCCAGCCCATGCTTTTTCCGCAGCAATCCCTTACCAGTAACCCAACCCCAACCTGAAATTGAAATAGGAGTAACACACCATGGCTTCATTTGGACACACCTTCGACGCATCATCCGTAGAACCCAGCACAGGCTACGACGTTCTGCCCCCGGGCAAATACCTTGCACAAGTCGTCGCCAGCGAAATGCGCGCTACCAAGGACGGACACGGCCAGTACCTGTACATGGAGGTGGACATTCTTGAGGGACAGTACGCTGGCCGCAAGCTGTTTGATCGCCTGAATCTGGTCAACGCCAACCCGGATGCCGTGCAGATTGCCCAGCGCACCCTGTCGTCCATCTGCCGCGCAGTCGGCAAGTTGCAGGTCAGCAATTCGGAGCAGTTCCATCTGATCCCCCTCATCGCGGATGTGCGGGTGCGTCCGCCCAAGGGCATGTACGGCGAAAGCAACTCCATTCGCTACCTGCCACGCTCGGCACCGGCCGCCAACGCCGCGTCATTTGCGCCGGGTGCACCGGCGGTGCAGTCCGCTGTTGCCCGCCCGACAGTGGTCGCACAACCCCAGGCGCCCGCAGCCAACGGACTGCCCTGGAAGCGTCAAGGCTAAAGGGTCTGCAGATGGACAAGCATTTGAACCCGCAGGCCGAAGCCCGGTTGCCGGAGATTGCGCAAGGCTGTCGTGAGCGAATGGCAACGCTGCAAGGCGAGATCGAGTCTATCCGCACCCAGATCGCCACGACAGATATCAGGCGTCAGCTAGAAAAAAAGACGCTGGACCCTGACTGGTTCCACCGCGCCAAGACCGCCTTGCGGATGAAGCAGCAGGAACTGGCGCAGGTGACGGTACGACTGGCAGGGATCACCGAGCAACCGATTGTCAATCGACGCGAGGTGTTTAAGGATGCCTTGATTGATGTGGTACGTGCGCAGTGCGATGACGAACAGTGGTCCAGTCTCCTGACCCGGGCGCGGGCGCTGAGCGAAATCCAGGGGGCGCACCATGGCTGAACTGCCGCACAACGCCAGCCCAACCAGGGATGCCATCTTCGCAGCCTATGAAGCGGATTCTCAGGATGGCTTTCGCTGTCACCTTGGCGCGTCACTGATCGGCAAGGAATGTGAGCGCGCCCTCTGGTTTGACTTTCGCTGGACCACCCGCAGCAAACACCCGGGTCGCTTGCTGCGATTGTTTGAGACAGGCCAGTTGGCTGAAGCACGCTTTGTGATGAATTTGCGCCGAACGGGTGCGACGGTACTGGAGGTGGATCCCGAAACTGGTCGGCAGTTCAGGGTTCAGTCCCATGGCGGTCACTTCGGTGGCTCGCTTGACGGGGTGGCCATCAATCTGCTGGAAGCGCCCAAGACCTGGCATGTCCTGGAGTTCAAGACCCACTCCAACAAGAGCTTCAGCGACCTGGTAGCCAAGAAGGTCCGTGACAGCAAGCCGCAGCACTTTGCCCAGATGCAGATTTATATGCACCTGATGGGCATTGCACGGGCCATGTACCTGGCGGTGAACAAGGATAACGATGACCTTTACGTCGAGCGCATTGAAATCGACACAGACCTTGCAGACAAGTTGCTTGAAAAAGCAAAACGCATCATCTTTGCCATGGTGCCGCCACCGCGCATCAGTGATGACCCTACCTGGTACCAGTGTCGCCTGTGTGATCACGCACCACTTTGTCATGGGAGTGGCGACAGCGCCGTGGCAGCCGAGGTCAATTGCCGCACCTGCCTGCGCTCAACGCCGGTCGAAGGTGGCTGGCACTGCGAAATGCAACAAAAACTTCTCAGCGAACGTGAGCAGAGTGCGGCCTGCGAGCACCACCTCTATCTGCCGCCTCTGGTGCCAGCCCCACAAGTTGACGCGGGAGCGGACTGGGTGGAGTACCAGTTTCCCGGTGGTCAGTGCTGGCGTGACACCGGATTCAACAAGTACGCACATTTACAACCCGGAGTATTGAAATGAGTCTTACCCTTCGTCCCTACCAAAGTGCTGCCATCCAGGGCATCTACAACTATTTCCATGATGAGACCGGCAACCCTCTGGTGGTCATCCCGACGGCCGGGGGCAAGTCGCTGGTGATGGCGACTTTTGTCGAAGGAGTGCTCAAGGCATTTCCCGATCAGCGCATCCTGATCGTCACGCATGTCCGTGAGTTGATCGAACAGAACCATGCGGAGCTCAAGAAGATCTGGCCCGAAGCGCCCGCTGGAATCTATTCGGCCGGTCTCAAAAAGCGCGAGATCCGAGCCCAAATCCTGTTTGCCGGGATCCAGTCGATTCATAAACGCGTCTACGACGTGCAGCAATGCGACCTGGTGCTGATTGATGAGGCCCATTTGATTCCGCGTTCATCCAACACCATGTACCGAGGCTTTCTGGATGGGCTCAAGCGCTTGAACCCGATGCTCAAGGTAATCGGTTTGACCGCCACACCGTACCGGCTGGATTCGGGTCTGCTGCACCAGGGTGAAGATTCCATCTTCACGGACATCGCCTATGAGGTTTCAGTGCGTGAGTTGATCGATGCCAAGTTCCTGTCACCCCTGATCTCCAAGCGCATGGTGACCGAACTGGATGTCTCCGGTGTCGGCACACGCGCTGGCGAGTTCATTGCCAAGGACCTGGAAGCGGCGATTGACACGGATGCCATTACCCAAAGTGCCGTTAACGAAATCTTCACCTATGCGCATAACCGCAAGAGCTGGCTGATATTTTGCGCCGGTGTCGACCACGCCTTCCACGTTCGCGACGCGGTGCGAGCTCGGGGTGTGACTTGCGAAACCATTGTGGGTGATACGCCGAGTGCGCAGCGTGAGGCCATCATCAACGACTTCAAACAGGGTCGGATCCAGTGCCTGACGAACGCCAATGTGCTCACGACCGGCTTCAATGCACCTGCGGTGGACCTGATTGCCATGTTGCGTCCAACCAAGTCGGCAGGCCTGTATGTGCAAATTGTGGGCCGTGGCTGTCGTCTGGCACCCGGTAAGACAGATTGTCTGGTGTTGGACTTCGCTGGCAACATTGCTCGCCACGGTCCGATTGATGCCATTAAGCCCAAGACCCCGAAGGCAGGCGAGGACGGCGATGCGCCCGTCAAGGCATGTCCTGATTGCAACAGCATCGTGCATGCTGCCGTACGCCAATGCCCGGACTGCGGCCACCTGTTTCCGGAGCCCCAAATCAAGATTGAGGCCAAGGCCAGCCACCTGGACATCCTCTCTGGTGGTCCGCCCGAGTGGTTGGCGGTCACCCGCGTCAGCTATGCACGCCATGACAAACCGGGCAAGCCACCTTCCATGCGCGTGGACTATTGGAGTGGCATGAACTCGCACAGCGAATGGGTGTGCATCGAGCACCAGGGATATCCACGGCAGAAGGCGGCCAGCTGGTGGGCTAACCGTGCGCCTGGAATGCCGCTGCCCAAGGGCGTTGATGAAGCCCTGGCAGTCTCTGCCGGGCTCAAGTGCCCGGCGCACATTGCGGTTCGTCCGAGCGGGCGCTACACAGAAATTGTTGGAGCGCGGTTTTAGTGAAGTGCGCGATTTGCAGGCGGGATGCCCGTGGCTATGTGTTTGCTGGTCCCCGCATGAATCGGGATGTTGCACCCCCGGTCAAGTTGTGCTCCAAGCGTTGTCAGTCCATAGCGGGAAGGTTAAAGGGAATGATTGATCCAAACAAACATGAAATTGGTGGGCTGGCCTGTGCCTGTCAGAGCGGCGGCGCTTACGTCGAGTCGATTCTCAAGACCGATCTGGCGACTTTCACGGAGCAGGAGTGGGCTGCTCTGATTGATGTGATCGTGACGTCCTTTCAGGACTACTTGAGCACTGCCTATGCAGACGATCCACCGTTTTAAAGACCAGCATGACTCCACACAACTACATGGCGCAGCTCGGGGCCACCCTGGTCGATCGCGGTTACGCCATTTTGCCGATTCAACCCAGCACCAAGAAGCCCGGCATGTACCGGCTGGGTGCATGGCACGACTACCCGAAGTGGAGCCGCCACTGCGAACGTGACACCACAGAAAACGAGGTCGACATCTGGGGTGACTGGCCAGAGGCCGGGATTGGCATCGCGGCTGGTCGTGTCATTGCGATTGACATTGATGTCTTGCACTCAGAGGAACTGGCCGTTCAAATTGAGGGTCTGGCCAAGCGCATGTTGGGTGACACCCCGGCGGTGCGCATTGGCCACGCGCCCAAACGCCTGCTGGTTTATCGCTCCGTGCAACCCTTCGGCGGATTCAAATACCCGCCTATTGAAGTGCTTGGCATGGGCCAGCAGTTCATTGCCTATGGCGTGCACCCCGATACCGGCAAGCCGTACGACTGGCCGGTGCAGACCCTGGCTGACATCCATATTGACGAGTTGCCTGCGATCACCGAAGCACAAGCCCGGGAGTTTGCCAAGGCGGCCTATGTCCTGATTCCGGTGGACCAGCGCCCCAAGAGTCTGGGAGTTGGCCTGCGCTCGCCAGCGGAATGCGCCAATTTGCCTGAACAACGGGGAACGCCTGAAGCGGTGCACGGTGCCTTGCGTTTCATCGCCAATTCCGATCTCGACTACGACAGTTGGGTGCGCATCGGAATGGCCATCAAGGGGGCGCTGGGCGATGCCGGTTGGTGGCTATTTGAAGCCTGGTCAGCCTCGTCCCAAAAGAATGACGCCAAAACCACCGCCAAAAGCTGGCGCAGCTTTGCGCCACAGCGCATTGGTGCAGGCACCATCTACAAGTTGGCCATTGAGCAGGGCTGGTCGCCCGAGCCGGACTTGCAACTAAACGGCGCGATTGTGATGAACGGGCACCACCCGGCGCGTGAACTGCTTGAATCCTTGCAATCCAATGATCCGATCTCCCTGGAGTCGGCCGCAAAGACCATGTTGCCACCCCCAAAACCCCTGCCGATGGGTTGGGATCAGGTGGGTGGCGTGATTGCTGACATGATGGTCTTGATGTCTGCCACCGCCAAGCGCCCTCAGCCCGTGCTGGCGCTGGGTGCCAGTCTGTGCGCATTGGGCGCACTCATGGGTCGCAAGTACCGCACCGAGAGCAACATTCGCTCGAACCTGTACGTGGTCGGTATCGCCGAAAGTGGCGCTGGCAAGAACCACAGCCGTGTCGTGATCAACGAGCTGTTTCGCAAGGCAGGTCTATTGCAGTACCTCGGTGGCAACAAGATCGCTTCGGGCTCGGGCTTGCTCACGGCCATTCAGCGCCAACCGGCGATCCTGTTTCAACTCGATGAGTTCGGCATGTTTTTGTCGGCAGCTGCTGACCGAAAGCGCTCTCCCAGGTATGTGTGCGAGATCCTGGATTTGATGACCGAGTTGTACACCACCGCTGGAACCACCTACTTTGGCGTGGAGTACGCCAGCACGCAAAACAACAACGCACATCGCGCCATCCACCAACCCTGTGCCTGTATCTACGGCACGACCACACCGCTGCATTTCTGGCAGGCGCTGCAGGCATCCAACGTGGCCGACGGGTCGCTTGCGCGCTTTCTGATCATGGAAAGCGAGGACGACTTTCCGGACAGCAACGACATCTTTGGCACCATTGACCCGCCCCCATCCCTGATTAATCAGTTGCTGCTCATCCATGAGGGCGGTGGCAAGCTGAGCGGCAATCTGACTGATGTAGGCGCGGTGGATGAAGTTTTGGTTGAACCCCGGGTGGTACCCATGACCCCGGACGCGCGTGCCGCGTTCAAGCAACTGGACCATGAGCTGCTGGATCAGTTGCGCCTGTCGCGGGGCACGGGCTACTCGTCGATCCTGGCGCGCATCGAGGAGAACGCGACCAAGCTGGCTCTCATTCGTGCCGTGTCACGCGATCCGGTGGATCCACAAATCGAGGACCAAGATGCCCACTGGGGCATCATGCTTTCGCGCCACTGCGCCGAGTTGACCATCCGCGAGGCCACAGCACGCGTGTCAGAGAACCAGGTTGAATCGCACCACAAGCGGGCCATGCAGATACTGCGCGATGCGGGCCAGGCCGGAATGTCCAAAAGCGAGTTCACCCGGCGCACCCAGTTCATGGACCATCGCCAGCGCGACGGTGTTTTGAGGACCCTGTCTGAGGCCCGGTTCATCGAGACCGAGATGCTTCAAAGCAAGGGTCGCCCCGCGCAATGGATAAAGGTGTTGTAAATCAATGGATTACAAAATCACGCCGGGATACTTCACTTATGACCTTCTTTCAAGGCCAGTGCCTAGAGATACAAATATATTAAAAGAGGCCCCAGAGACAGGGATTTCTCGCGCGCACGCGCGAAGCCCTGCCAAACCAGTCAGAGACAGGAGAGAGACTCTAGATAGAAAGAAATAAATAATGAAATAACTCTCTCTATCTACTACTTTGCCGACCCCCCATCTGGTCTTGAAAGATGAAGTATTGAAATAACCCGGTTGGCTTTGCCCTTTCAGGCAAAACCATTACCTTTAACCGAATCCGTTCGGACATGAGGGAGCCGCACTCGCCCTGACCCGGCCAGATGCCAGTGCTCCTCCAGGTCGCTTTAACGCCCCCAGGAGGATGCAATGATGCCCATGTCAGACATGCTGTTACCGGCCAGCCCAAACCCGGTAGAAACTGTTTCCACCGATATCGTGGGAGCAATCCTCGCGCTGGACCTTGGCACCATGACCGGCTGGGCACTGCGCTCGGCTGACGGCCCCATCGTTCACGGCTTTGTGAGCTTCAGATCGCAACGATTTGAAGGTGGTGGTATGCGTTATTTGCGATTTCGCCGCTGGCTCACCGACATGAAGGCCACGGTGGCGGGTCCACAGGGACTTGGTGCCGTCTATTTTGAGGAGGTGAGGCGTCACCTCGGTGTCGATGCGGCACACGTCTACGGCGGTCTGCTCGCCACGCTGACCGCCTGGTGTGAGCATCACCAGATCCCGTACCAGGGTGTGCCAGTTGGGACCATCAAGCGCCATGCGACTGGCAAGGGCAACGCCAGCAAGGCAGAAATCATTTCGGCAATGAAGGCCCTGGGTCATCCGGTGACTGACGACAACGAGGCCGACGCACTGGCACTGCTGCACTGGGCCTTGGCGCAGGAAGTTGTGGATGGCAATCATGGGTAGCAAAGCCAGTGTCCAACCCCTGAGTGCCGGTGATCTGGTGAGGCTGCCCGGTGGTCGTGTGGCCGAGTGGGTAAGCCAGGGCGTGGACGGAACAACTTACCGCACTGAACACTTCAGGACGGTCGACTCTCTGGGTCTGCTGCTGCGCAATGGCTCCATCACCCAAGGGATGCATGACGCAGGCCAAGACTTCTCACGCACCTTTGTCGCGGCTCAACTCAGTGCGACTGGGTCGGCCCCTATGGACCGCATCCCCGGTGGCCAGTGGCGCGACACCATGACCGAACGCTGTGCATGGGCTCGAAAGCATCTGGGTGAGGCTCTGGACGCGGTGGGTGGCATCAGCAGTCCTGGTGGCTGTGCGGTGTGGCACATTGCCGGCCTTGGGCAGAGTGTGCGTGAGTGGTCGGCGATGGCGGGTTGGAACGGCCGAAGCCTTAACCAGTACGAGGCCAAGGGCATTTTGGTTAGTGCTTTGGGCGTGCTGGCAGTGCATTACGGACACGCTCGATAAATCGTCAAATAACCTATTGACGCGTATATATCGACGGTCTACCATTCCGCTAATCACTCAAGATGCGCCTGCAAAGTTCATTCGATGCATTCGTTTTTTGAAAGTGTCCGCACTGCGGGTAGACCGTGCTGATTTAGCGACAGCGCCGCAGGTAAAAGGGGTCCTTCTTTCATAAAATCCTATGCGGGGGGCAACAGCGCAAGACCCGCCCACCGACAGAGTGCAAACCAGAGTTTGCAGCGGTTTGCACCAGCAGCAGGTTTGCACCCTGGCACACAGGGGGGAGAATTCAATTCACACCCCTTGCCCGTGCAAACGCCGCACAGCAAGCGATGACCTCCAGTATTTGGATGCCATCGGCTCCTTTGGTCTTTAGCAACTGACCCGTATTTTTTAGCCCGACTTTTTCTGAACCCGCTCTCGGAGTTATCTGACGGCGGGTTTTTACGTTCAACTCCAGCGCTTGAAATAGCGC
>Ga0100381_1000881_pt1 | contig 29585 bp, 17 predicted proteins | sample CryGeymeta201505_FD_80416 | JGI IMG/M metagenome (GOLD analysis project Ga0100381, IMG submission 80416) | Groundwater microbial communities from Crystal Geyser aquifers in Utah, USA - Crystal Geyser metaG 2015-05 | ecosystem: Environmental > Aquatic > Deep subsurface > Groundwater | place: USA...
AGAGGTTTTGCCTATGCCAACAATATTGGTGTAAAAAAAGCCATTCAGCAGCATAATTGTGATTTTCTGTGGCTACTTAACAATGACACCGTAATTAATCACAATACCCTAAAAGATTTAATAGCATGTTACAGATTAAAAAGTCAAATTCAAGATGTTGGTTTCATGGGCTCGAAAATAATGGATTATGTGCATAAAGACATTATTCAAAGTGTTGGGGGAACCTTTAACCCTTTCACGGGATACTCTAAATTGGTAGGTATGGGAGAGAAAGATACAGGGCAGTTTGACGGTGTAGATTTAACGATGAATTATGTTGTTGGTGCTTCCATGCTTTTTCATGTATCACTTATTCAACAAATTGGATTAATGCCGGAGAACTACTTCCTGTATTATGAGGATATCGATTGGTGCATAAAGGCACAGAAAAAAGGCTTTATAAATACTGCCTGCCTAAAAAGTGTGGTTTATCACAAACAAGGGATATCAACCGGTGCAAAACTACTTTCAGATGATATACATATCCAAAACAAAAAGTATTTGTATATTAGTTATTTAAAGTTTTACCATATTCATTATCAATGGCTTTTGCCTGTGGCCTACCTTATTTTACTTAAACAAATGGCTGGTAAAATTTTTCATAATAACTTTGCTGAAGCAAAATTGATTTTTAAAATTATATTTAATTTTGATATAAAAGATAATTATTATGGAAATCCCCACTAACATCCACCCCGTTTTTAACTCGCTACTTACCAGGTCTGATAAAGAAAAACTCTTAAAGCAACACGCGCGTGTTATTTGGTTAACAGGTCTTTCAGGAGCAGGCAAAACAACCATCGCCCGTCAATTTGAAATTGAACTCAATAAAATGGGGTATCTTACCCAGATTTTAGACGGTGACAATGTCCGTACCGGGATAAATAACAACCTTGGCTTTAGTGAGGATGACCGATTCGAGAATATCAGGCGGATTGCGGAGGTTTCTAAACTTTTTTTAGACTGTGGAATTATTTGTATCAACAGTTTTATCAGCCCCACAAAAAAAATCAGGCAAATGGCCAGGGACATCATAGGTAATGAAAACTTTATTGAGGTATATGTAAATGCCTCGCTGGCAGTATGCGAGAAAAGAGATACCAAAGGGTTATATCAAAAAGCAAGGGCTGGTGAAATAAGAAATTTCACTGGGATTGGTGCACCGTTTGAACCACCGGAGCATCCTGATATTGAGCTTAAAACAGATACCCCAACCATTGCCGAATCGGTTGCTCAGGGATTAGAAAAGATACTCCCATTGATTCAATACAAAAAATTTAAATAAAATTGTCTATATTTTGCTTTTGGCTCCGTCAGGGGTCAAATATGATTATTAGAATCATTTTATTTGTTTGTAACGTATGACTCTGGTGGAACAAATAATTAGAATATTATCTCATCTCATTTCCTTACGTAAAAAATTTAGACAGTTTTTTACTTTTAGAACCCATCTTCCGTATATCTGATGGATAAACAAAACATGCAAATCAATTCGGCTAAAATAGTCTGATTTAAGCGTTTTATAATACAATGCTCACAACTGTGGGATTGTAAAGAAAAACGCGGAGCCGCGTTCCTGCCCTTTTGGAGGGCTTTCCATCCAAATTTTCCCACCCAACATTTCCACGTATGCTTTAGTAATGGCTAGTCCCAGTCCTGCGCCTTCATAGGCTTGGGTGTCGGCAATATCGGCCTGGATAAACCGATCGAAAATGGCGGCTTGTCGGTCGGTGGGAACACCGATGCCTGTGTCTTTTACAAAAAACAGTATCGATGATATCGATGATTCATGAATCATCGATACATGAATCATCGATACTGCTTTATATCCCATTTCAATTTTCCCTTCATGGGTATATTTAATGGCATTTTTTACCAGGTTGGTGAGGATGGCAAATAATTTTTCATGATCAGTATTGATTGTATTATCCCTCAGGAATAAAGGGGCATCAAGGATTAGCCTAATACCTTTTGCTTCGGCTTCGGGCTTGAAAAAGGTAAACACTTCGTTTATTTGTTCGAAGATGTTTGTTTTAGAGATAAATACATTCATCTGCCCGGCTTCGATTTTGGATATATCAACAATATCGTTGATAATATTGAGCATTCGCTTGCCACTTTTTTCGATGATGTTAATGTATTTCTTTTGGTTATCACTGTTTAATCCAGGCTGTTTCAGCAACTCGGCAAAGCCCAGGATTCCATTCATGGGAGTGCGTATTTCATGGCTCATATTAGCCAGGAATGCCGACTTGAGCCGATCGCTTTCTTCTGCTTTTTCGAGTGCCACAAATAAATCGTTTTCTGCCTTTTTGCGATCGATGGAAATTCCAATCTGGTTGGCTATGAACTCGAACATCCCCAAATCGGCTTCAGTAAAAGCATTTTCGTTGGTATAGCTTTGCAATACCAGCACACCGGTTACCCTCCCTTCAATTTTTAATGGCACGCCCAGCCACACTTTTGAGCGGCTCCCAACAAATTTTAATTTGCCCTCCGATGCCAGTTTATTTTTAATGTCATTATTGGCCAATAGTGGTTTTTTTGTTTCAATCACATATTTACTGAGCGTCATTCGTGCCGGAGAGTTGGTATAATGATCATTTTCATCAAAATAGACCGGGAATGAAAGTTCATCGGTTTTTTCGTTATAAAAAGCAACGAAGAAGTTTTTTGTGTCGATAATACTTCCCAACTCCTCCCTGATCAGAGTGATAAACTCCTTCAGGTTTCCTGTAGAAGTAACTCCCCTGGAGATATTATATAATACCTTTTGGATTTGTTCGGCACGTTTTCGCTCAGTAATGTCGTGGTTAATGGATAAACTGGCTTTTTCCCCTTTATATACAATAGGAGTAACCACTACTTCGGTCCAATATTCAGTTCCATCTTTTTTTCTTTTCTTTTCGGTCAAGTTTACTTTCTCGCCGTTTAAGAGTTGCTTGGTCCAACTTTCGATACCGATTTCTGAACTGCTGCCAACACCAATATCCCTGATAATATTTTTGTTCAGCAGTTCTTGTCTGGTATATCCGGTCTGCTTTTCTGCTGCCAGGTTGGCTTCTAGAATATTCCCGTTATCGCCGGCAATCTGTGTTACAAATACGGCATCACCAAGCTCTTTAAAAAGTTGTTGGAACCTTAAATCGCTTTCATGCTGTGATTGTTCAGCCTGTTTCTTATCAGTAATGTCGGTTATGAACCCCTCCAGGAACTGTAGTTGACCCTGATCGGAATATATTCCACAGCCTCTTTCCCAGACCCACTTCTCCTGTCCATCTTTAGAAACGATGGGATACTCATATTCAAAAACAGCTCTTTCTGATAACACTTTTTTCCAGAGTTCCGAAATTTTAATTTGGTATTCCGGAAGAATAATGTCGTTAAATGCCAGGCTTTTATTATCAATGAAATCATCCGGTGTATACCCTGTTATTTTTTCACATTCTGAACTGATATAGAGCATTGTCCAATTGGTATCATTATTACACCGGTAAGCAAATCCGGGTATGTTGTTAATTAACGTCCTGTGAATCCGTTCTTTATCAAACAACTCCTTTTCGACCTGTTTTCGTTTATTGTTGATGAGGGTCTGGGCCACAATGGATGCCACACTGCTGGCGAACGATTCTTCATCCGTATGCCAGTCACGTTTTTCTCCGCAGTGTTCAAAGCATACCACGCCCATGAAATCACCTTCAACGTGAATACTGGCGTCAAGCAGGGAGGTAATGCCTAACGGTACAAAGAATTGGTCAGTAAACTCGCTCGTACGCGGATCGTTTTGGGCATCGCTGGTAAAGACACTGCTTTCGTTTTTAATGGCTTGAATATAGCGTGGAAAATCGACAGCCTGTAGCGTTGATCCGGAAATATGTTTTTGGATAGGGTCATGATATAATGAGGCACACCGCAATTCGGATTTATCGTCAGAAAAAAGCCAAATACCGGCTCTCTCAACCTGGAGGGTGGTCGCCATTTCCCTAGTTAACAACTTAAAAGTTCCGTTTAAATCGCCTATCGAAACCACTTCATCAAGAGCGATCCGGGTGATGGCATTTCTCTGTAACCTAGCCCGTTCCCGGCTTTTTATTATTTCCTCTTCGGCCTTTATGCGATCGGTAATATCACTAAAAAAAGACTGGTAGGAGCCATCGATCATTTTTTTCGAATTCATCTCAACAAACAAAGTGCTGCCATCCTTTTTAATTACCTCCCTTATTGTTTTGATTTTTCGCCCTTCTTTTAGCGATTGATAATTCAAAGGCTGGTTTTTCAGTTGCATTTTAGAAAACAAATCTTTCATGTTCATTTTCAGTAACTCATCACGGCCAAAGCCGGTAAGTTCGGTAGCAGCTATATTGACGGCAATAAAATTTCCTTTGGCATCTCCGTGGAAAAAGGCATCCGGGGCAAAGTCAAGTAGCATCCTGTATTGTTCATAACTATGGCGTAAGTCGTTTTCAGCTTTTCGGCGCACAGTGATATCGTTTGCTGCCGATAGTATCCCTATTCTGCCATCAGGCAAAGTGACCAACGATTCCATCAACTCCATATCACACAAGGTACTGTCTTTTTTTATGTTTTTAACAACATGTTTTAATATCCTTCCTTGCTCCAGTTCTTGTATATGAACAGGTACACTGTCTATATTTTCCTTAGGGACAACGAAAAGAATGTTTTTCCCTATCAGTTCATTTCTTTCGTACATCACTGACCGACAAAACGACTCATTCACATCAATAATTTCGCCATCCAGAGCCAGTAAGAGTATTCCGCTGGGAGACAAGTTGAACAATGTCCGATAGCGGTTTTCTTTTTCCATAAGTTCCTGTCTGGCTTGCTTGCGTTCGCTGATGTCTTTCAAAAAGGTAACCAACCGTCCTCCTTCATTGGATTGGTATTGCATACTAACTTCCACATCGAAAACGCCTCCATTCTTACGACGGTGTTTTGTTTCGAATCGGGTTTCGCCTTGTTTTTGAATGTGCCTGATTCGATCATTGATATGGATGGTAGTTTTCGTAGCCTCCAAATCTGAAATGCTCATGGTTAGCAACTCCTGGAGAGTATAACCACTCATGCGGCAATAGGTTTCGTTTACTTCAATCAGATCCCCCTGTAGGTCTATCAAACAAAACCCATCGAGAGATGTTTGAATGATCGTTTCGAGACGATCTTTGCTTTCAGTTAATTTTTGCTGTATTCGATTTCGGTCTTCTATTTCCTGTCGGAGCCTTTCATTAGCTACCAATAGCTCTTGCGTCCTGGCCTGAACGATTTGATTCACACTATTTTTTTCACGTATTAGGCGATCCTCTGATTCTTTAACACGAAGCAATACCTTTATCTGGGCAACGAATTCAGGTATGTCGAAAGGTTTCGTCAAAAAAGCATCAGCACCTGTCTCCAGTCCTCTTACGCGACTCTCAGAATCGGATTTGATGGCAGTGACCATCAGGATCGGTAAACGGCTTGTTGTCGGATTGGCTTTTAGCTTTTTACAGACAGTGTACCCGTCCATTTCGGGCATGATTATATCAAGTAAAATAATATCAGGTTGTTCTTCGGTGGCCAATTTAATTCCTTCAGGTCCGGAGGAAGCTGTTATTATTTGACAATCAGGTAAATATGTTTTAACGATTGCTTTAAGTGTAATCAGGTTATCGGGTTGGTCGTCAATGGCGAGAATTTTTTTCATCATTTATTTATTGTGAAGGGGATAAAATTGAGTGGTTGAGTAGTTGAGTGGGGGAATTGTGATGCACATTATTAATCGTTTTTTAATTAATCTCCTGACACACTTTTTTGAATAGACTCGAATAGACTCATTCATTGCCTTAAAATTTGCACTGATTTTTATTTCATAACTACTCAACTACCCAACAACTTCTCAATTTCTTCCAATAGCAGCCTAGCATCAATGGGTTTGGAAACATATCCATCGCATCCAGCTTCAAGAATTTCTTCCCTATCATTTTTCATAGCCCTGGCGGTTAACGCGATAACAGGAATATGTTTGGTGTTTTCATTCTTTTTCAATAATTTAATCACTTCAAAACCATTCATCTTTGGTAAATAAAAATCAAGCAGGATCAAATCAGGGTTTTCTAAGCTGGCTTTTTCCAACCCGTCTTCTCCATCGCAGGCATCTAGCAGATCATATTGCTCTCCAAGAATTGCCCTAGTAGTGAGTCTATTGTCCTCGTTGTCCTCAACTACCAGTATTTTCTTCCTGCCGGCACTTACTTTACCGGTCTCTTTACCAGAAATCATGATGGGTCGCACATCAACTTCCTTGTTCTGATCTACTATCCCGGTCTGATCGATTTCAATACCCATCATCTGTTTAACTTTACCCAGTAATTCCCTGGCATTGACATCGCCTTTTTGAACCAACTGCTGAATGTTGTTGGCCGAAAGCCGCGATAAATCTGATTTTGTGAGGTTTTTGGCTGTGAGAATGAGTATTGGGGTCATTCGGGTTTCTTGCCTCTCCCGGATATTTTCAAGTACCTCGAAACCATCCATTTCGGGCATCATCAAATCAAGGATTATCCCGTCAGGAACGGTATTTTTAATAAATTCAAGCGCTTGTTTGCCATCTCGGGCTACATCAACAACAAAACCTTCTTTTTTAAGAATTTTTTGAACCTGGATGACTGAGATTTCATTATCCTCAATCATCAAAAGGTGTTTTCTTTGCTTTGTTGGTCGAATAGCCTGGTTATCGGACATTTCACCTTTTATCCGTTCCAGAATTCGTTTTATTTCATCATAAATTTGCGGAAGTGCTACCGTGCTCTTTGTAAGAACTAACGATACTTTGCCTGAAAGCAACTTTTTATCTTTTTCTGTCAGGTCCTTTGCTGTTACCACAATGATAGGTAAGTCAGATGTTTCAGGTTTTGACCTTATTTCGTTCAATACTTGAAATCCATCCATTTCGGGCATCATTAAATCGAGCACCAAAAGATCAGGTCTTTGATATTGTAACATTTCCAAACATTGCACACCACTTTCAGCCTGAAGGACATCAATCTGTTCAAGTCGAAGTAAACCAGCAATTTGTTCCCGGTCGGTGGGATTGTCATCAACAATCATGATGGAGGACGCGGAAGAGGTCCATTTTTTTATTTCGCGCAAAAGTAACTGGTGGTTAACAGGTTTGGTGATATAGCCCACCGCACCCAGAGCAATACCTGTTTGCTTTTCGTTGGAAATAGAAATAATAATTACCGGGATATTGGTGGTTTCAGGATTTGTTTTTAGTTGTTGCAATACTTCCCATCCATCCAAATCAGGCATGACGATGTCGAGTGTTATAGCGATCGGTTTGTGCTTTTGAGCGAGTCGGAGGGCTTCTGTTCCTGAGGTTGTCGCCATGATAAGATAACCAGCCTCTTCAAGGCTATCAGAAATCTGATGGACAATTTTCGGGTCATCGTCCACAACGAGGATTGTTTTTCCGCTACTGAATGGGATACTAACGTCCAATCGCTGTAAATCATCCTTCTCCAATTGTCCTTTCCATTTCAATGGCAGCGAAACCGTAAAAACTGATCCTTCGCCCGGCGTGCTGGATACAGAAATTTCACCATGCAAGGCGCTAACCAGTTTGTTTACTATGGCCAATCCCAAGCCGGTTCCTTCATATGAGCGAGAAGGGGAACCATCCACTTGTTTGAATTCCTTAAAAATTTCAGGAAGCATCTCTTTTGAAATCCCAATTCCGGTGTCTTTTACCTGAATATGGATTACTGTTGAATCGGTATTTACAGAAACCTGAACGCCTCCTTTATCTGTAAATTTTACCGCGTTCCCTATGATATTGGTCATGATCTGGTTCAACCGGTTTTCATCGGTTTCTAATTCAATCACCTCATCGGGCATGATTAAATCCAGCGTAATATTTTTTTGCCTGGCCAGTTGCCTGATATTTTCGACTACATCAGTCATCAAACTCCGGATAGAAATGTTTTTTGATTGAAGTTCCATTTTACCGGCCTCAATTTTTGACAAATCCAGGATTTCATTAATGAGTAACAGCAACCGTTTTCCATTTCGTTCTACCACTTCGAGGTATTCATTTTCGTCGGCAGTTAGCCTGCTGTTTGCCTGGTTGATAAGGACACGCGACAGCGCGTTGATTGAATTCAAAGGTGTACGCAACTCGTGGCTCATATTCGAAAGAAACTCACTTTTCATGCGGGTGGCTTCTTCTAACTGATTGCGTTGCATCTCAAGTTTTCTGTTCTGCAATTGCAGCTCATCACTGCTTTGTTGAAGTTCGTTGGCCTGTTGACGAAGCTCTTCTGCCTGTTCTTGCAATTCCTCCGATTGCGCTTCCAGTTTTTGGTTTGTAATCGACAGGTTTTCAGCCAGAACGGCAGTCTGTTCGTTGGCCAGTAAATTGGAATAGGAACTATTAATTGCATTCCATGAGAGTTGCATTGTTTCAAGGGCTTCGTGGGTAAAACTACTGATTTTTGCTATGGAAATAAGGGCAATTACTTCGAAGCTGTTATTCAAAATCGGGATGGTAACAATTTCTTTTGGAACAATGTCGCCGATACTGGTTCTATAAATAAATTTAGTATTTTCTGATAGATCCTTCAGGTGGTGAATTTTCTTTGTTTCCAAGGCATACCCCAGTTCACCTTCCGGCTTTATGGCCATAAAGGGTTGCATCAAGCTTTTATTGGTTCCTATGGAATCAATAGGTTCAAATTCTAACTTCTGCTCATTTAAATTATAAAGAACAGCCATTTGGGCACCGGTTACCTTTGATAAATATGATAGAATATTATAGGAATATTGTTGGAGGCTTGTGTGACCAATAACGGCTTTTGAAATAGATGTAACCCCTTTTTGTATGGTGGCTTTCGAGTCAATACCCTGAACCATCATGTTGATTGAATCACCCAGATTACCCAGTTCGTTATTTAATTTAACTGAAGTCCTTACAGAATAATCACCCATCGCAATCTTTTTACTAACGGCATTCAGGGCGATGATTGGTGAGGAGATGGTCTTGCTGACAAAATAAACGATCACTATGATGAGCAAACCCGAAATAATCAGCAATGTAATTAAAAATTGGCTCAATGACACCGTTGCTTCGCTTAATTCACTCCAGTCCTGTTTACAAACAAAACCCCAGCCTGTTTCAGGAATATAAGTATAAGCAGCAATTACTTTCTCCCCTCTGTAATCGTCACTGATAAGAACCCCTGTCTTACCCTCAGCAGCACTTATTGCCGGTTCGGCAATGATTTTTAATTGCAATGGGGCATGGTCATACCACCGCAATTCGTTGATGGCCATCAGGTTCTTGTCGATGATAAGTGTTTCGCCCGTTTCGCCTAAGCCTGTGCGGTTATGCAACAAGGGCGAAAGGGAATTTGTCAGGTCGACATTGACTACCAGCACCCCTATGGTCTTTGGATTTTCGTCCCATGAAGCGTTTAATGGTACCGAGAATGACAGTAAATGCTTACTACTTTCTACAGAGTAATAAACATCGCCAATAAACATTTTATCCGTATTAATAGCTCCTGTGTAACAAGTTTCCTTTTTTTTATATTGACCCTCGCTGGAGGGGTTGGTCGAAATTTCGACTAATCCTGTTTTGGAATTGATAATGAAAATCTCCTGGTAAACTAAGTGTGTTTTTTGATAATTGTGCAAGCGATCCCTGATTTGCTTCTTAGCCTCGTTTTCTGAACCGGAAGAATCCTGGCTATTTAATGCATTATTTAAAAGTGTTTCTTCCGTATTAGAAGCGAAGGTCATGAAATCGGACTTTCGTTCCGCAATCCATGTTTCGACCTGGCCCACTTTCAAATCACGGATAGCCGTTAACTTTTCAAATGTCTTTTCCTGAAATGCATTTGAGCTTTCCCAATAGGAAAAAACCATGCCAATAACCAAAGGTGATAAAGCCAGTAGCAAAAACCAGAAGGTGAGGTTGGTTCTGATGCTGTTAAATTCAAATGTTTTCATGTCTATTTGGTATGTTATTTCTTCTCAAATATTTTACAGTATTTTGAAACCTGCCGGAGCTTTTCCCTATATGGCGCTACGGGAACCTCACTCTCGCCAAGCATGAGTATCCCTTTGGAAGCAAGCGATCTAACCAGCTTTTTTAAGATCAGGTCTTGAAACTCCTGATTGAAATAGATTAATACATTGCGGCACAAAATGAGGTCGAAATCGCCATAAACACTCTCGCTGGGGGCGTAACTATTTTTATCGAGCAAGTCGTACGTTGAAAATTGAACCATCTCTTTAAGTTCGGGTCGAACGGCGTACGATTCACCACGTTCGGTGAAGTATTTATTCAAAAGCCCAAGTTTCATCTCTTTCATGCTCATTGATGTGTAGAGTCCCTTCCTGGCTTTTTCGATGATCCGGGAATCAAAATCGGTAGCAAAAAAATCGAGGTTAAAATGAACCTTTTCCTTGTCAAAGTATTCTTTAAAAAGCATGGCCAACGAATAGGCTTCTTCCCCATAGGAGCAACCGGCGGACCATATCCTGATTGAATGGTCATGCGATCGCTGTTTTGCAGCGATGATGTCTGGAATTATTACTTTGGCAAGCAATTCAAAACTCAACGGATCCCTAAAAAATTGACTCACATTGATCATGAAATTTTTAATCAGGCGGGGGGGCTCGTCCGAATTGTTTTGTAAATGCTCAAAATAGGCTTCGGAGGTTGTGGATCCCACATGTACTATCCGATTCTGGATTCTGCGTTCGAGCATAGCGATATGATAGCCCGAATAATCAAAGTTTAATTCACTTTTCAGGAACTCCAGTATTTTTAAATGGGTATTCTTCATTTTAAATGCTCCGCTTGGAAGTTCAAAAAAACAGAAAACAATTGAATGCAAGGCTGAACGATGTTATCACCAGAAGGTATCATTATTTTCATCGTTTCATTTGTAAAAATATTTGTCGATCATCTCCCTTAATTCGATTCGATTAATGGGTTTGGAAATATAATCATTGCACCCGGCTTCTATTGCTTTTTCCTGATCACCGGCCAGTCCATGTGCAGTTTGGGCAATAATAACCACTTTGGAGTTGAATTCTCTGATTCGCCTGGTGGCTTCATAACCGTTCAATTCGGGCATCCTGATATCCATCAGTACCAAGTCGATGCCGGGGTGATCGCTAACAAGCTTCACAGCTTCCAAACCTGTTCTTGCGATAAACAATTGATTGGTCAATCTTTCAAGTGAAATTGTCATGAACAATTTTGAATTTTCATCGTCCTCGGCAATCAAAATATTGAGCTTTTTAGATAGTACGGATTCCTTTCCAGGATTAGCTTCTTCTTCCGTATTGTTTCTTGTTTGAGGATGTACCTGGTAGGGTACAGTAAAATAGAAGGTGGAACCAGCTCCAAGAGTGCTTTCCACCCAAATTTTACCACCCAGCATTTCAACGTATGCTTTTGAAATGGAAAGTCCCAAACCAGAGCCTTCGTAAACAGCATTGTCTTCAATATCGGCATGAACGAAACGATCGAAAATAGCCTGTTGGCGGGAGAGGGGTATACCGATGCCGGTGTCCTTTACGTGGCATTGTACATACGATTCATGAATCGCATGTACAATGCCACATCCCACTTCAATACTGCCTTGTGGCGTGTACTTGATCGCGTTGAGGATCAGGTTCGATAGAATGGCATCAATTTTATTTCGGTCGGAGTTGAGTATGGATTTGTCAGGGGATAAATTATTTTTAACTAAGAACTGAATCCCCTTTTCCTGGCACTTCGGTTTAAAAAAGTGGTGAAGATTATTTATCCGTTCGTTCATATTTACTTCAGAAACAATAACATTCATCTGTCCAGCTTCAATTTTCGAGATGTCCATCAGATCGTTGATGGTATTTAGCATACGCTCGCCGCTTTTTTCGATGAAGCTGATATATTCTTTTTGTTGATCTCCGGAGAGGCCTGGCTCTTTAAGTAAGGTCGAAAAACCGAGAATTCCGTTCATGGGCGTTCTGATCTCATGGCTGATGTTGGCCAAAAAAGCAGATTTTAAACGATCAGATTCCTTCGCTTTTGTAAGAGCCGATTTCAAATCTTCCTCCGACTGTTTTCGATTGGTGATGTCATGAAAAGTGCCAACAATTTTTTCAGGGTTACCTTGTGGATCTATTATCAACTCGGCTGAGATGGAGCAGTTCACCAAAGAACCATCTTTGTTTATCAGCTGAATTTCATAATCAATTATCTGTCGGCATTTTTTTAATTCCTGTATCAATTTGTATCTGGCATCCCGGTCTTCGTAATAATCATAAATGGGTTTACCTATTAAATCTTCCCTGGTATACTGTCCTTTGCTCAGGAGTTTTATAGAAGGGCTAAGTTCTAAGATAGTCCCATCTGTAGCGGTTTCATAATAAACATCCTGGATATTTTCAAAAATACCCCGGTATTTTTTTTCATTTTCGGTCAATGATTTTTCGGCGTACTTTCGGCTTAAGGCCAGCGATGCCTGATTAGAAATTGTATCAATCAAATCGCTTTTTTTAATCTTGTTTCCTTTTTTAAAACCAAAACTTGCTCCTCCATAGTAATGGCCTTTCCAAATGAACCCTATTGAATATATTTCGCGGATGCCAAGGATTTTTTCAATCGCCACACAAATCGCTTTTGGTACCTTTTGAACGGTTAACTCGTGCAATCCACCGGCAAGGCAATAGATTTTTTTTCGAAATTCTAAATCCATCTGCTTTGCAACATCCTGAACCGGGATTTGAATTTGATTGATGTCCTTTCCGAGCGTTGAAACTATTTTACCAATAAATTGATCGATACCGAACCATAGTTTAGGGGTAGTTGAGCTATTCAATTCATTGTATTCTGACAACAACATATAATCGGCACCGGACAACTGTAATAATTTAGAGCCAAGGAAATGATAAATCTCGTCAATGGAGTTAAAATCCAATAGTTTAAATGAGCTATTGGCAAGTAATAAAAGATCATCGGTTTTTTCCTGAAGAGATTTTTCACTTGTAAGCAAGGCTGCTTCGGTGTGTTTCAGCTCGGTATATAATAGTTCTAATTCTATTTGGTTTAATTCCAGTTCATGAAAATGGTTTTGAGCTGTTGTATCTAAAATTTGCGTTGCTGGTTTTCGTTGCCTGATTTTTAACAGTTCTTCTGCTTTTTGGCGAAACAAGGATGCAGCGAAATCAAAGTTAGTTGTCTTTTTCATGGGTCGAATCAATAATTCTCTTTTCACCTACAGTCGTTTTGATTACATCAATTGCTTCGATAATTTGGCATGAACGAACAGGTATGTAACTAAACGCTACAAATATAGTGTTTAATTTCGATTATAAAATCAGATGAAGCAGTCTCACCTAATCGGTAGAAATTCTTGATTCTCCGTTGACCTGGCGTAGGGTTAAAAAAAAAAGGTTCCCAATTAATCTGACTTATAATATTTTTTTTGGCGATCAAGTTCAGGGTTTCAGTTCGCCAAAGTCACGGTCTGTGAGGTTTTTAATCAGTTTCATTGCCTTAAGTGAAGATTGATGAACCAGACCAGCATATTTCTCAAGACCTTCTAAATCATTATCCCTGGCTTGCTTAACGAGCAACTCGCTATAACCAACAACAGAGTTAAAGCTACTTTCTATGTCGTTAACAATGACGGAGATAAGTCTATCTTTTTCAGAGTTGAGCTTTTCGATTTGCTCATTTGCTAAAACCAGTTCTTCGTTCTGTAACTCTAGTTCTATCTGATGCACTTGTAGCTCATGGATTAATTTCAAAGCATCGGCCTCAGGCATCCACGATCGCAACGCGTTTTTGGTAGAGGAGAGTTTTTTTACAATTTCTTCAGCTTTATTACGGATTTTATGCAGATCGTTTGGTGGGTTAATGGTCGGTTTCATCTCTCAACGATTTTAAAACTACAATTACCGGAACATCCTCTAATTACAACTTACTGTATTGGTACGATAATGTTTCCGGATTGGGATTATTTTTAGCAGGACAAAGATAGTGTATAATCGATGTTTTTCTACAGAAAATGGAACTAACTTTTAAAATGCTTTTTTATCATGTTAGTTAATTGATTCCGATCAATTGGTTTGGCAATATAATCGTTGCACCCTGCGGCAATTGTTTTTTCGCTATCGCCAACCAATGCATAAGCGGTTTGAGCAATAATGATGATGTCCTTATTGAATTGCCTGATTTGTCTGGTTGCCTCATATCCGTCCATTTCGGGCATTTTGATGTCCATCATCACCAAGTCAATATCAGGATGATTTTGGCATGCTTTCACGGCTTCAGTTCCCGTTCTGGCTATAATCACTTCCTTGCTCACGCCTTTTAGCGCCAACGTTATAAATCCTTCTGAGGTGGGGTCGTCTTCGGCAATTAGGATTTTCAGTTTTTTAACCTGGAGGGGAGGGTAAACCTGAGTTTGCCTTTTCCGGGGCTCGATTTGCTTTTCTACTTCAACCAGGTACGGAATTGTAAAGAAAAAGGTTGATCCCACGTTTTCCTGACTCTCGACCCATAATTTTCCACCCAACAATTCCACATAGGCCTTGGAAATGGACAATCCCAAACTGCACCTTCATAATTGCGGTCCAGCGATTCGCTGCCCTGCCTGAACCTTTCAAAAACGATTTTCTGCTTGTCCTGATGAATGCCTGTTCCGGTATCCCTAACATAAAACTGTATATACGAATCATGATTCGTATATACAGCTTCATACGAATCATGATTCGTATATACAGCTTCATACGAATGATTCGTATATACAGTTTTACACCCAAATTCTATTGAACCTTTGGTGGTAAACTTGATGGCATTTTTCACCAGGTTGGTTAAAATGGCATATATTTTTTCACGGTCGGTTTGTACGATGGCCATCTTGTCGGTCAATCCATTGTTTAATAACAATTGTACCCCTTTCTGTTCTGTTTCAGGATGGAAAAAGGTGTAAATGTATCTCATCTGTTCATTTATATTGGTTGCCGATATATTCACTTCCATGAGTCCCGATTCCACTTTTGAAATGCTGATGATATCGTTTATTATATTGAGCATCCGGTGGCCGCTTTTCTCAATAATATCAACATACTCCTGCTGTTCTTCACCAGTCAGCCTGGGCTCTTTTAACAACTCGGCAAACCCCAGGATACCATTCATCGGTGTCCTGATCTCGTGGCTCATATTAGCAAGAAAGGCAGATTTAAGCCGGTCGCTTTCGATGGCTTTTTCTTTGGCAAGCTTTAAGTCTTGATTGCTTCTTACACGTTCGATAAACAAACCAATGCTACTGGCTACAATTTCGAGTGTTATTAAATCGTCGTGAGTATAGGCATCCTTATTTTTGTAGTCCTGGATAACAATCACGCCGATCACTTCTTTTGTGGAGGAATCAACCAACGGGGCACCCACCCATACGGGTGAATATTCTCCAATCAAGGTAAAATCCAATTCTTTAAAAAGTTCTTTTTCGGTTTCTTCAGTTATCAGTCTGCCTTTTCCCGTTTTTCTAACGAAATCTGTTAAGGTGCCTTGAAGCGAAAGTTTCTGGTCGCTCTCGAAATTATCGAATTCATCCACAAAATAGGGGAAGGTGTACTGATCGTGGGCTTTATCATATAAGGCAATATAAAAATTTTCGGCAACGATAAGTTGACTGAAAAGGGCATGGATTTTTGATAAATACTCTTTCAATCCGATGTCGTGGAACGAGATTCTTGTAATCTCAAAAAGAACACGCTGGATCGCTTCACGCTTCCTGCGTTCGGTTACATTCTTGATAACCACCATCTCTGAATTTTTGCCCAGAAAATCAATAAATGCAACGGTAATTTCAACAGGTATTAATTTACCTGATTTCATCCTGGCTACCAATTCAAACTTAGAAGGCACCTCTTGTCCACTCTTCCTTATCTTATAAAAAGATTTCACCTTGGCAACATCTTTAGCTGCAATAAAATCAGTAAAAGGTTTCCCAATAATCTCATCTGGTTTGTACCCTGAAAGTCTCATCAACTCGCTGTTCACAAATATAATAATCCCGTCCTGTATGATAAAAATACTGTCCTTAGAGGCTTCAACCAGGGTCCTGTATTTTGATTCATTTTCCTTTAATTGCTTTTCCGTTTTCATTTGTTCAGAAACATCCCGCACGGTGGCCTGAAGGAAGGACTTCCTGGCCAGGTCGACTCTTGTAAGTAGCACCGTTGCATGAAAGGGTTCTCCATTTTTTCGTTGGTGTACCCATTCAAAGTAATGAGAACCCTCATGCATGGCCAATTGAATCATCTCTTTGGCTTTCTCAGAAGAAACTCTTCCATCGGGTTGTCTTTCAGGGGAAATTTCCCAGGGTTTTAACGAGATAAATTCTTGTAGGTTTTTCACTCTAAACAGTTCAAAAATAGCAGAATTACCAGAAGTAAAATTCCAATGGGGTGGTTCCAGCGTCATGATGGCATCTTTGGATGAATTGAATAATTTCCGGTATAGCTCTTCGCTGTCAATGATGGCTTGCTGTGCTTTTTCGAGTTCGATATCCGGTTCTTCCCAAAAGGAGACCATCAGTTCATGATGGTGATTTTCAGCTATTTGCTGAACTACCAAATGAACGCTCAGTTTTTTGCTGTCGTTGAGCCTGAATGCAATATTCTCATATTCGCCAGGCTCTAAAAATGTAGCCTCAAAAAAATCGGTTATTTTTATTTCTGATAAGCTATTAGCCTTCAATCCGAGAAGGTCAACAGCCTTATCGTTAAACTGAATGATTTCACCGGATTGTTTCGAAATCAAAAAAGAAGGAAAAGGTATGTATTTTAAAACTGATATTTCCATAAGTGCATTTCAATGCCTTCAAAGGTATCATTTTTTCGGTAGGTAATAGGTAGCAACAAACAATGTTGATCGATCAGGGCTTTAAAGTACCATACACTTTTGGCGCTCCATCCCGGTGTTTATTGGAATGATATACTGCTTAATAACCTCTCTTTTAATTTTCAACAGATGCAGAGCCTTGGTGTGGAGATCTAAATCGTGCAGGATATTTGATTTAGTGCCTTCAAACTTGTCCTTCAAATCAGCAAATAGTTGGTTATAATAGTTGATTCCTTCCTGTAGGTTATGTTCAAAAGTGGCCAAATACTCTTCTTGTTTTTTTGTCATAGATACCTTGGCTTCTTCCAGTTTATTTTTCAGGAAATCAATATACAGATCGAGTTCTTTCATGAACATGTTAGGGCGATCGGTACGCGTTATCACGTTTGCCCTTCCGTAGATATGATCCGTGATTTCTTTAAGGCTCATGATTTTTGAAAAATAGGCCATGTTAGGGCCCGGGCAAACTGAAACCCCGACTCCTTCCAGTTTGGTGTCCAATTGATTAACCAACAAAGCCGATGTTCCCAGTCCGACACAAATACATGATTTTTCCACGATGCGGTTAAATTTTTCCCGATATTGACCGGGAGCGAGGGCTTCCTCATCAAGTTCTTTTATTTTTGCACGTTGGTATTGGCGTGATGCGGTACAGATGCTTTTCTCGGTGAACTCGTTGTTTAGGGCCACATATTTTTTTGGACAAATACTACCTGGTTTCCCATTCTCCACCAGGGTTAGCCTCTCGATATCTTTGGTATTGCCTCGCAGGCTGTTAAAAGGAACACCTAAGGGGGAAATATTACTTAGATAAAGATCACATTCCTGCGCTTCTATTAATTTGCTGATGGTAGCATCATCAACGGAGGTTACCTCAGGAACAAGTAAAAATGGTGTTCCCCAACCCACCGAATCCACCTCATAATGATCCAGTAAAAATTGATGTTCTTCTGCAGTACCCACGCCTCCCTGGGCGGAAATTTTTACTGGCAATACATTAGTGGGTATGGGGCGGTTCTTGTTTGCAAGGGTCTGAACCAAAATATGGTAGATATCTTGAATTAACTCTTTTTTGTGTGCTTTAAACTCAGCTAAAATGGGCCCCATTAGAAATCCATCTGTTGCAAAGGCATGTCCACCACAATTTAATCCTGATTCAATCCTGAACTCAGAAACCCAGATACCTTTTTTAGCCAAGAACTTCCCCTGAATCAAAGCAGATCGGTAATCGCTTACCTTTAAGGCAATCTTCTTTTTTATTGTTCCGTTTGCATCGGGATAAAAATCTTCGAATTTCTCCAGGTAGCTGTATAACCTGGGGTTCATTCCCGCCGAGAGCACAATGGTAGAGCATAGGTCGCTATTGGCAAATCCCCTGAGGGCGGCATGGGCGTCATTATATTCAATAGGCAGTTTCTCACCTTTCGCATAATTGTCCTTGTCAACTTTGGTCATGATATTGACGTCGATACTACCCCTGGAAAGGTTGCTGTTGAGCCAGGTTTTGATCTCACCTAAATTGAAATATTTTTCTGTTAAGCTTTTAAATTCTTGTTTTAAAGTCGAAGTATCGGGCAACATGTTGAAGAATTCCTTTAATTCGTTGCCTTTCCCGATAGCGGAATTTTTCAATTCTTCAAATTTCTTTTCTGCCTGATCGTTAATCAAATTGAGATAAGAGGTAATTCTTTTGGCCCTGAAATCATCTATTTTTTCAGTTATTTCCTGATAGGGGATTTCAAATTTTTCACAGTACATTTTTCTCAACTTCTCAAGAAGCATATCATCAACCAAGGAAATAACGGAGTCGATTCCATATTGAGAAACCTTTAACGGGGTGTCAATAGTAAACCCAATTCCCATAACCGGTATGTGAAACGAATGTGCTTTTGTCATAGTGGCAAATGTTTATATTGGAAAATGAGTGATTTTACGATCCTTCCCAATAAGGATGCAAAGATACAACACTTTAAGCCGCAAATTCTGATTGTGAAAAAAGATTTTATTGTCACTTGCTGAGTTTCCTCATCAAAATGCCTTTGCCGTTATCATAATAATTTAAAGCGACCCAAATGGCCATGCCACCAAAAATAACATACAAAGGCACAATCAAATAAAACCAATTATTAACCCTTAAGGTGGTAAGCAACAGCACTCCTGCCATTGATATAAGAACGCTGACAGGGGAAGTGCTGCCTTTCATTTGAAAAGTAGCGTTTATTTGCCGGGGAGTAAAAACAGACCAGAAAAATGACATGGCGATTAAAAAAAAGGCGGATGTGAAATAAAATGTTAGAATAAAACCTGCCTCGCCCCAGGAAATATAAAGCAATGGTAAAGTAATGCAGATGTCGGCAATTAATGGAAGGCTCATCAACCTGAGATGCTGCCAGAGCAATTGTTTAGCATCTCCGGTACGAATCTCTATATTCAACCAAATGGCCTTCCAGAAACCCCAGGTGTTGTTGAAAACATAGGTGTAGATAATCAAGGGAGAAGCAACTATCCAATAGAATAATTCCCCATTCATCAGGTGCTCTTCTTTCGTTTCCATTAAAAATATATCAACACCAAAAAATAAGACTTTTCCGACCATTGCAACAAGAAGCGGGCCCCTAACCTTGGGATTGTTGGTGATGAGTTTTAAATAAACCCCGCTATTTTTTTTTAAACCCCCATTGTGTTCATGCTTCTTAGGTTCAAGCTGATTGATTTCAAGAAAATACCCTGATACCAGCAACAACGCGACAACTAAAATGCCTGGCCAACTGCCAAAATCAACCAGGGTGATTGATAGCAAATACAACCCTGTTGCCAAAATTGCAACTATTACAAGCACAAGGAAAGCCTTCTTTTTCAACCTAAAGTCGATGAAATATTGTATCAGGCGCGTGAAAAGTTGTGATGATACCAGAACCAGCGATCCTGCCGCCAGGAAGACTATGTTGTATTCTCCGAGAAACACAGAGCCACTCACCAGAAACAACAGTAAATAAAAGAAATAAGGTGTAAAAAAACCATTGATAACAGAAAAAAGGTAACCATGCCATCTGGATAGGGGATAGGACAGCGGAAATAAAGCCTGTTGCGGTTTATAAGTTGGAAAAATCATTCTCAGGAGGGTGATGATAAAAATAATCAACAAGATGTAGTTAAACAATAGGTTAATGGTCAATTCGCCTACATCGCCCATCAATACCTGTTGTGAAAAAAGTGCTAACAACCAACCATAGAGTACGGAAGTTAATGCCAGCATTAAAAACAAAAACAACTTCAATGGATTCTTTAAATCCAGGAAACCGGATTTAATCTTTATCAACAGAAAATACCCCATCATAGCCAGTCTATTTTTTCCAGTTCGCTTTCGTTTGGTTTGAGTATTTTAAGCAGCGCGGCATCCAGCTCCCTGGTGCCATCGTTGGTAAACTCCTGTAAAGTAGCGTTATACACAAGCCTGGTTTGATCCAATACACCAATGTGTGTACTTACTTTTTCAACATACGACAGGTCATGCGAGGAGATAAAAATAGTTCGCTCCAGGTTGTGGTATTTCTTTAAAAAAAGTACCATTTGACTGGCTACCAATGGGTCAAGCCCCGAAAAAGGTTCATCGAGGATGAGTAAGTCGGGTGTGTGGAGAATGGCGGCACAAAAGGCCAGTTTCTTTTTCATTCCGGTGGAATATTTGGAGATCCTTTTCCGTAAATCCTTTCCATCTTCAAAGAAATACTGAAACAAGTCAGCAATTCGTTTTTTGAGAGTGGCAGTCGGAATCTGGTAGATTTTCCCGATAAAGATCAAATATTCATATCCCGAAAACTCTTCTATGAGGGCCAACTCTTCACCCACAATGCCCATCATCAATTTGTCGACAGGTTTAAGCTGGCTGCTTTCCTTACCAAACACCTGCACGGTTCCGCTATCAGGTTTCAGTAAATCGAGCAGGAGGTTGATCAGGGTTGTTTTGCCGGCTCCATTCTTACCAAGCAGTGAATATACTTGTCCTTTTTCAACGGTCAGGTTAATCTGTTCCAGAACGGTGTTTCGACCAAAGTTTTTTGTAAGGTTGGATATTTGTATCATGATGCGCAATCAAATGCACTGCGAATGTAAGCGGTTTTAATGAAACGGAAAGGGCTAAATTTCAATAACCGTGTTTGATTCAAAATAAATATCCGGTTAATTGCAACGAAACATCAATACGCTCCTCCAAAAATTTAATCTCCACTATTTACACTTTCAACCAATTAATTGTGTATTTTTCGGTCGGTAATTTTTATTTACCTTTGAGTCAGGCATCTACCTACAAAAATGGTATGAATAACTTGGAGAATGGCAAGAAAGTAGTGTAAATAGGTCATCTCAAGCGTTTAATGGACAAATAAACCTGTTATCATGACAAAAAAAACAATTCATCTTGGAATCAGTATGGCGGGAGCCATATCTGCAGGTGCCTATACCGCCGGTGTTATGGACTACCTGCTCGAAGCATTCGAAAACTGGCAAAAAGCGAAAGACCTGCAACAGGAAGGCAAATTGTCGGGTATTCCCAAACACAACATCATGATTGATATACTCAGTGGCGCATCGGCCGGAGGAATGACGGCAGCCCTCACGGCCGCTGCCATCCATACAAATTTTGATCATGTTGCCCTCACTGATGTGGTTAACAACACGGATCGTTTAGCCAAAAACCCATTATACCATTCCTGGGTAGACCTGACTGAAGAGAATCATCGCGATATGATGAACCAGATGTTGTCAATTGATGATATTGAAAACGATAAGCAAGGAAACCCGGACAAGGAAGTCAGGTCGGTATTTAATTCAGGTTTTATTAAAACCATCGCCGAAAGGCATATCAACAACATGATAAAAGACAAGGATATACAACGGCCCTATTTTGCTGCTGATTTGGAGATATTTGCCACATTGACTAATCTGAGGGGAATTCCTTTTGAGGTGTCGTTTGGGAGTCCTTCGTACGCTCGTGTTCATCGCATGACCAGGCATTTTGATATTGCCCACTTTAAGTTAGGGTTCGAGCAAGAGTATAAAAAGGATGGAAGGATTCCTCTACACTTCAATGATGCCGAAGGATTAAATAAAGACCTGCTCGTTCAGTCGGCCATGGCTACAGGAGGTTTCCCCATCGGCCTTGAGCCACGTATCATTAAACGACTGGGTAAGTATATCAAGGAAAATAAATACCTAAACCTTGGAAATCGTCCCGATTTACATACGGTGAACCCCATTGATGAGTTTATGACCCTGAACGTAGATGGTGGAACCATCAACAACGATCCTTTTGAGCTCACGCAGGAGATGTTGGATGAGCGGATGAATGTAAGCCTTTCAGGTGGGCGAAAAATAAAAGCTTCTGAATTTGAATCAGTTGTTTTGATGATCGATCCTTTTCCAAACCACAGCGATTTGCCTGATACAAATTACCGCCCTTTGAGAGCGTTTAAGTTTATCATTTCGCAAATCTTATCCGCGATGCTGGGAGAGTTGAGGATGAAAGAAGAGGTGCTGAAATCAGCCTATGGCAATGAAGATTACACCAAGTTTCTCATTATCCCTTCGCGTTCAGGAGCCAACAAAGAAACTGAAAATTATATCGCCTGTGGTTCTTTGGGAGGATTTGGCGGGTTTTTCAACAAAGATTTCAGGAAGCATGACTTTCTGCTTGGGCGCAGGAATTGCCAGCAATTTCTAAAAAAGCATTTCAGTGCCCCGGTTGATGCCAACAATCCGATATTGGCCTATGGTTACGAAGGTATTGAAGATCAATACAAAGTGTGGGTTAACCAAAGAGATTATTTTCCTTTATTGCCCGACATCAGAGTGAAACAGGATGAAATATCAGGCAGTTATTCCATTGTTTTTGTTGAAGATTTTGAAGAAACAGGTATTAAGTTCCCTGAAATTAAACTAAGCTATTTATTGGGCCTGCAAGGGGATTTGGAGAACAGGATATCATCACTCATTTCAAATATCACCAACGGTGAAGCTCCCGAAAGGGAGAAAAATGAAAACGATATTGTTAAACGCCTCCGTAAAAAACCATGGTACGATAAACTACTGGCTACGACTCTTTACCAACCTCTCACAGGATTGTTGCTGTGGTTTGCTAAAAAGAAGGTGAAAGGCATCCTGGCACGGAAATTCATCGATATTGTGGTTGCCGATATGGATAAAAACGGGTTGTTGGTAAATGATAAAAAATAAGAAAGAGTAATTATAAACGATTGTATATCAACTAAATTATAACAAAATGGCTGGAAATAATTCAACAGAGCACATTAATGATGTAATGAACAATAATGTTGCTCAACAAAAAAATGTCGCAGACCAGGAAGAAGCGATTATAAAACTGAACTTTCTAAATCGAGAGAATAGAACGCCAATGGTTTAAGTTAAGTTTTGTAATCATAACCGGAAATAATATATTTAGATGATGCATAAAATTTATCGTTACAGGAATTTGTCCTTTAAGGTGCCAGATGAAACAGAGGTTCTGCTGATGGTTGAATTTATATCGGATGGCAATTTGGGACATACTGCAATCAATGTCCCCGGATCCGGCGATTCTGAGATTGAAAACTCAGGGAGCGTAAACATTGGAATAGGAAGCAACCTCAGGGGCGACAAAACTACCGTTTCCACGGAAGTGGCAAATTTGATTCCCCAGGAAGATGAAATCAGGGTTGCTTACCGACTTAACGGGCAATTAATTAAAGAGCATGTTAACCTCAAATCAGAAGCTGACAAGGTCAAAATCATCCTTTACATTAAATTCCCGGAACCATGAAACTCAATATAGTATGTTTCCTCCTGGCTTTGTTACCTGTATGGTTAACTGCGCAGGAAAAACTCAGTAAACTCCTGCCTCCTTCTTCGCCTGCATCGGGTATTTTGGGATTACAACCTACTACCGTGTTGGCACCCAAATCGTATCAGGCATTGGAAACGGCACTCTTTTCTAATTTCAACAACAACAGCGGTTCAATTGTCCCAAATGATTTCGCCCTGGAATTTACCCCTTACTGGACACAAAACCACTCACTTAGTGTTGACGAATATTTATATCCGAAAAGTTCAATTGACCAGGTTATCAGAAATTCATCCTTTTCAATCGCCTCGACACAGTCTTTTCTATTGGGCGACAGTACCTTGTCCAACGCGCTGGCTTTTGGGTACAGGACAACCTTTTATTTCGGAAATAATAAAGACCGCGAAGCGGTTGAACTATTTACAAGCCAATTAAGCATGGATCAAAAAGTTGAATCTAAGATTGTTAGCGAGGCAGAATATCTCATTGAAAACAAAAAAACTGCCAACCAAAAAGAGTTTATGGCGGCAATCAGGAACACCATTATAAACGCCGTTTATGAATCAGGTAAGTATGGCAGATTGAAGGAAGCGGAAGAGTTTGCGGAAGACATCCTTGCAAAATCAGCTTTAATTCCTCCGCTTGATACCGCTGCCCCCGATCCTTTTCTTGACAGCTTGTATTCGCTTATAGGCCAAAAGCTCTCCACGGAAATCGTATTTAACCAATTCAAAACCTATGTCCTTGAGCGTTATGGCTTTAGCCTGGATGTAGCCTACGCGGGAGTGCTTAATTTTCCGGCAAACAAGTTTGAATCATCGTATATAGTACGTCAATCTTTCTGGGTTACACCTACTTACCGCTTTAAAGACAAACTGGGTTTTTTGAAAGTGATGGGCGTAATACGTTACGAATGGTACAATACGGGCTATTATAACTCTTATTTTAACGGAGTTAAAACCTATGAGAATAATTTGGACTATGGCCTATCAGTAGCTGGTGAGTTCATGAAATTCTCGTTAAGCATTGAACTGGTTGGACGAAAAAGCCATTCGGAACTTCCGGCTGGGAATGATGCGGAAGGGAACGCGTTGTACAGAAAAGAGCAGAATACTGATTTTCAATACATAGCCTCTTTTAATTACAACCTCACCGATCAGGTAGTATTAAGTTATAGCTTGGGCAATCGTTTTGAACCCGTACTGAACCCCCATAACACCCTTGTATCACTCCTGATGTTGAATATAGGGTTTGGATCTCCTGCAAAAAAGGATATTGACTGGGAACAATAAGTTGTTGCAACAAGCATCGTTGATACTCTCCAATCCGTCTCGCGTGATGACTAAATGCAAATCATGTCGGTTCTCGAAATGCAATTTGTACCCGTTAAAAATTAGCCGAAAACGCCTTAACCATTCCAATTTTGACTATTTTTATCGACTTGTAAGAGCAGGTGGTTTAGGAGGTAATCCTGCCAAGCTGTCGATGCAGGAAATCCATCTATTTTAAAATCGATCGGGATAAAATCTAAATTTTGGGGAAATAATATGGTCACTTATTCGTTTTTAAATTTGTGGTTTTACTGCTTTTTTTTACACCTTTGCTGATGTGCCATCGAAAAATAACTTAATTTAAAATACCCATGAAGTACGCAAAGATTTTACTCATAATAACCATCGCTTTTTCTGTCAATTCTTGTAGTAAGAAGTCTGATTCCAAGCATTTAAAACTTACTTATATCGACAAGATGGTTGAGGCACCTGCCAATGTTTCCATCATTTTCAAGGTAAATGATGCGGTCAATTATCCCCTTCCGGGATTGGTGGAATCCAACTTTGAGATTTATGAAGACGGGAAACTTATTTCTGAATTTGAGGCAGCCCGTAAGATTCAGGACAAACCCGAAAAGTTTAAATTTAATTTACTCTTGTTGTTGGATTTAAGTGGTAGCGTGCTCGATAGCAGCTTAAACACGTTAAAACAAGCCAGCATTAGTTTTATCAATTCGGTGATGCCCAACGAAACAAGTTCTGATTATCAGGAAATATTGATGTCCGTGAAATGGTTTGATGGTGAAAAAAATATCCATGACCTGGTAGATTATACCTTTTTAAAATCTACTTTAACCAGCAGCATCAATCAAATTGACAACAATATATCATCTGATAACTCAACCAATCTTTACGGAGGCATCATACAGGGAATCAGCAATATAGATGACAGGGTCACCCTTTACGCGGAAGCCGGCATTATTTCTGCCGGTGCGTTGATCACCTTTACCGACGGAACCGACCAAGCTGGTTGGTACACAAGCAATCAGGTGACCGATGTAATCAACAAACGCGACCCTTCCATTGCCTTGTACTCCATTGGTTTGGGTGGCGAGATAGACAAAAAGGCACTGGAGAATTTTGGTAAAAACGGTTTTGAATTTGCCGAAGACTTAGGTGATTTAATCCCGAAGTTTGAAGCCATTGCCCAATTTGTGAAAGATGAAGCCAAGAGTTACTACCTGTTTGAATATTGTTCTCCAAAAAGATCCGGTACCCACTCCCTCAAAATACGAATAACTTCAGAGCAGGTTAGTGGCGACATGACCGAGACGTTTAGTGCGGAGGATTTTACAGGCGGATGTACCCTGGAGTAAATAAATTGGGGATTAATCCCTCATCATCACATTAACATAAGTCAGTTTCTTATCAGCGATGTATTTGCCGCCTTTGGCATTAAACAAATACCAGGGTGCTATTTTATTGAAAACCGGTAAACTACCTTTTCCCTGTAAACTTCGCCTACCTCCAACACCACACTTGGAAAATGCGCATTATTTGGAGCATCCGGGAAATTTTGGGCTTCCAGGGCAATACATGAACAGGGCATGATCGGATGTCCGCCCTTACCAATTGAAGTACCATCGAAATGCATGGCGGTATACACCTGAAGCCCGGGCTGTGTGGTGAACACTTCCACCGACCTGCCGGAAACGGGTTCCTTGACACGGGCCGCCAGAGCCAATTCCTTCCCCTTTTTATTGAGCACCCAATTGTGGTCGAGGCCACCAATCAATTTAACCTGTTGATCATTGCAATTGATCCGTTCGCTTAAAACGGTGGGTGTCGTAAAATCCATGGCTGTCCCCGAAACAGCCTTCAATTCGCCTGTTGGTATCGAATTCTGATCAATAGGGGTGAAGTAGTTTGCATTGATTTCCAACATGTGATCGAGTACATCGCCGCCTCCGACTCCCTTTAAGTTAAAATATGGATGAATCGTGAGGTTAATGATGGTTTTTTTATCGCTGACGGCCTTGAAATCAATCAACAATTCATTGTCATCGTTTAAGGCATATATTACCTCTGCTTTCAGATTTCCAGGGTAGTTTTCATCGCCATTCGCACTTAAAATAGAAAGCTGGTAGGCACATGTATAATCCTTCAGGCTTATTTCTATCACCTCCCACTGTTTTTTATGAAAGCCATCGTTTCCTCCATGCAAGTGGTTGGATCCGTTGTTTTGAGCCAGTTGAACCCATTTTCCATCCAAAGCAAACCGTCCGTTGGAAATGCGGTTGGCAAAACGGCCACATATTGCACCCATATAAGCATCCCCTTTGGCACATTCTTCAACCGTATCATATCCCATTAAAACATCAACAAAACTGTTGTTTTCCGGAATTTTTACGGAAGTTAACCTTCCGCCTAAGGTGATAAATTCCACTACCAATCCATTGCGGTTGATTAGCTGATAGATTTTGTTGTTCATTGAAATGGAATTATTTGGATTTTTCCCCGGTTAGCAATTGTCATATTCCGGAAATGAAATTCCAGGGACATTACCAGAAAACAGTATACAACACCACCAAAACAATCATCATGATATAAGCACTGATATTGAAAGCCTTACCCGTTACAAAAGTTTCTCTTAACAGTGGAATGGCTTTGGGGTTATCGTCACCTTTACCAGTGGAAAGGGAAATCCCTACGATGATGACCATGGTAATGAGCAAGGTATAAAACATCTGGTCGAGAAATGGCATTTCGACAGGCAGGAATTTTAATGCCAATGCCACAGGAATGGAGGCCATAACACCCACAATAGCACCCTTTACATTGGTCTTTTTCCAAAACAAACCCATCAAAAATACAGCCAATATTCCAGGGCTCACCAGACCGGTATATTCTTGTATATATTGGAACATCTGTGGGATGGAACCCAATGAATTGGCGACAGAGGTGGCCAGCACCAACGCTACAAGCACGGTTATTCTTCCGGTAGTGACCAATTGCCTGTTACCGGCATTTTTATTGATATAGGGTTTGTAAATATCCATCGTGAAAATGGTGGCCGTTGAATTAAGCATAGAGGCCAAAGAAGAAACTATGGCAGCCGCCAGTGCTGCAACCACCAATCCCTTTAATCCAATGGGAATAAAGGTGCTGATGAGCCATGGGTAGGCCCTGTCAACATCAATACCACCGCCTGCTTTACCAAACACATCCGTAACCCCATCAATAGCAGCAGTTCCAACAGGTTGGGTGTACATCACGTAAGCAATGATACCAGGAATCACAACGATTAAAGGCACAATAAGTTTTAGAAATCCTGCAAAGGCGATACCCTTTTGTGCTTCCTTAAGGGACTTAGCAGCCAACGCACGCTGAATAATATACTGATTAAAACCCCAGTAATATAAATTGGCCACCCACATACCACCAATAAGCACGGCTATACCGGGCAGGTTTGCAAACTCAGGATTGTCCTTTTTTAAAATCATGTGAAACTTGTCGCCCGCCACCTCATAAATATGAGTCAATCCGTTGATAGCACCACCATCAGGTGTTACATGTTCCAGTGCAATGAAAGTGGTGATCAATCCTCCGATAACCAATAATGCTACCTGGATGACGTCAGTCCATGCCACGGCCGACAATCCACCCCAAACGGAATAAGCTGCAGCAAAAAGGGCCAGCCCGATCATAAATGGAATAATGGTTTCTCCGTTTCCTACACCCATTACGGTATCCAGGGCTTTGGCACCCAGGTAAAGTACCGATGTCAGGTTGACAAATACAAACAATCCTATCCAGAAGACCGCCAGGATGGTTTTTAAGGTGGTGTTAAAGCGTTTTTCAACAAATTCCGGAATGGTGTAAAGCCCTTGTTTGATAAAGATGGGCAGGAAATATTTTCCCACAATAATCAAAGTAATAGCTGCCATCCATTCATAGGAAGCGATGGCCAGACCTGCCGCCATTCCCGATCCCGACATGCCGATAAACTGCTCGGCCGAAATGTTGGCTGCAATCAGCGAAGCACCGATGGCCCACCAGGGAAGGGTTTTACCGGCTAAAAAGTAATCTTCGGCTGTTTTTTCTTCTCCTTTTTTCGTACGTGAAACATACAGGCCGACAGAAATAATTAATACGGCATAGGCTCCAAAAATCAGATAATCGAGTAGGGCAAAACTTTCATTCATCCTGTTGTTATTTTAAGTTCAACGGTTTCAAATTTCTCCGGCTAAAGATATTAAAAAAATCAAGTTCCTGTAATGGATAATAAATGCGTCCCATCTTCAATCACGACTTCTATTATTTGAGGCTTTTTACCCTCAGGGGTTTGGTATTTTTCATTAATCATTTTTTCAAACAAAGGTACAGCATTCCTTTCTACCAGGTTGATGGTGCAACCCCCAAAACCACCTCCCATCATGCGTGACCCGATAACACCGTTGATGTTGGAGGCTATCTCAACCAGTGTATTCAATTCGGGGCAACTCACTTCCAACTTATTCTTCAGTCCTTC
>Ga0100381_1000902_pt1 | contig 29248 bp, 9 predicted proteins | sample CryGeymeta201505_FD_80416 | JGI IMG/M metagenome (GOLD analysis project Ga0100381, IMG submission 80416) | Groundwater microbial communities from Crystal Geyser aquifers in Utah, USA - Crystal Geyser metaG 2015-05 | ecosystem: Environmental > Aquatic > Deep subsurface > Groundwater | place: USA...
ACTTTTCTTATAAAAATTATGAAATTTATAATTATAAAGATAATTTTGAATTTTTGAATTTAAATTCAAAAATTCAAAATTATCTTTATAATTATAAATTTCATAATTTTTATAAGAAAAGTAATCCTTTAATAAATTTAAACTATACCCTCCAAAAGAAATAGAATAACAAACTAAACAAATTTTTTTTTTATAATTATTAATAAAATTTACTGAACGTATATATTTTCGATAAGCATCTACCTTCAATATCAAATTTTTAAATTTTTTTTTTTTTAATTTAATCATTTAAAACTAAAAAATCGTCATCTAATGTAACTAAATCAAAATAATTATTTATATCAAAATTTAAATTTTTTATTAAAAACTTATAATCAAAATCTACCTCTTCTCCACCCTCCATAAAAAACTCTAAACAACGTGAAGAAAAAAAATATGAATATTTCAAAATTTTAAAATTAGATTTACAATATAAAGTAAATGAATTATTATTTAAAACTAAAGCATTTCCTAATGATTCAAAAGCACGTTCTTCATAATCATAAATTTTATATTTATTAATTAATTTAAATAATTAAAATGAATTAATTTATAAACATAAAAAATCAACAAAAGAAAAATTACACCTAAATATCTTTTAAACCCTTTATAATATGTTGAAACTGTATATAAAAATAATGAATCTGTAAATAAACTAAACCATATATATTCTCTTAAATGACCTAAAAAACAACCTTTAGGCACTATAAAAAATTTTGTTGTTGTATTTACTTTACTATAAGTTCTTAAAATTACTAAAAAATGTATTTTTAAATCAAAATCAACTAAATAATCTCCAAAAAAATCTTCATAAAAATCTATACAAAAATTATTTATTAAAATTTCATTTACAATTTCAATAAAACGCTCTAATTTTAAACAAAACTGATTTAATAATAAACTAAATTTTGCTGCCTTTAAACCACTTTTATATTCTTTAAAAGTAACCCGAAAACTAAAATGTGAACAACCAGAAAAAAAACCTAATGCATAATCAAAATCAAAAATATCAAACGGCTTACCCTCCTCTTTTTTTAATATATCATAATCTGGTCTTTTTTTTTTAATAAAAAAAACAAAACTAACTAAATTCTTCTCTAAATTTACTAATGAATTAAATGTTTGTATTTCTACTGACTTCTTTTCAAATGAAATTAATTTATATTTAGCTTTAACATTTATTTTATTACTTTTTAAAATAGAAATATTATCAATTATCATACGTAGTACTTATTTATTAAAAGAACTCTATTGGCTCACCTAAATAATCTAAATAATTAAATTCCCAATGTACATGCATTGAAAACATATCCCATGCACTTCTTCCTTTATAATAATCAAATTCATTTATTTTTTCATTTTCTAATAAAAAAATTTCATTAAAACTTATAAATTCTAAATCCATAGCCAAATTAACACCATATGTTATAGAAATAAAATAAACTATAGTAAAAAATACACTATCCAAACATATGGATACACAACTGGATTTCCTCCTATCCAACCTAAAATAATACAACTAAATAAAAAAATTTGAATAACTTTTTCATAAAATGGTCTAAAAAATCCTGATAAAGGTACAAATGACAACTCTTTTCGTTGGTTTAAAACCAAAGGCATTAAAAGTAAAACAAAAATACCAAGCATCATAAAAATAACTCCAACAAGCTTATTAGTAATTGATCTTAAAATAGCATAAAAAGGTAAAAAATACCATTCTGGAACTATATGAGCTGGTGTTACAACTGGGTTAGCTAAAATATAATTATCAGAATGACCTAATAAATTAGGATAATAAAAAACTAAAATACATAATATTAAAAAATAATAAACAAAACCATATATATCTTTAATTATATAATAAAAACCGAAAGGTATACCATCTAATGAAACACTTGAAAGCCCTAAAGGTTCTCCCGATTTTGCTTCATGAAGAAAAAATAAATGTAAAATAATTAAACCAGTTAAAACAAATGGCATTAAATAATGTAATGCAAAAAATCTATTTAAAGTAGGCACATCAACACTAAAACCTCCCAAAACCAAACTACTATTAAAAACCCATAAAAAGGTATTACTGAAACTAAATTAGTAATAACTGTTGCAGCCCAAAAACTCATTTGACCCCACGGTAATACATAACCATAAAAGCTGTTCCAATCATAACAAATAAAATAAAAACTCCTGAAACCCAAAGCTTATTTCTCGGCATATAATATGAACCAAAATATAAACCTCTAAAAATATGTAAATAAACTACGGCAAAAAAAAGAGATGCACCATTAGCATGTGTATAACGTAAAAACCAACCATAATTAATATCTCTCATAATATGTTCTACGGAGTCGAAAGCTAAATCTGCATGACCTGTATAAAATAAAGCTAACATAACTCCTGTAAAAATTTGTACAACTAAACTTAATAATGCTAAAGAACCAAAATTCCACATATATGATAAACCTGAAGGTGCTGAATAACTTATACCCATATTATAAGCTATATCTACTAACATACTTTCTTTTTTTAATCTTGAAAATCTCTTACCAAACATAATTTAATTAAAAAATATATAAGACAAAAAATATATATAACTAATTATATATATTTAGAATAATATTCATAGTTAAACTAATATACCCGGTTGGATTTGAACCAACATCATAACCATTATGAGCGGCATATCTTACCATTAAACGACAGGTTTATATTATGTGAGGAGTAGGATTTGAACCCACGACGTGAAACCACAACAAATTTACAGTCTGCCGCCTTAAACCACTCAGCCATCCTCATAAAAAATTTTTTTTATAATAACTGCTATTGGACTTGAACCAATACTCATAAATGAAATAAATTTTGAATTTACCGCGTCTACCAATTCCGCCAAGCATAAAATGTTTGGAACTGCTGTATTCACTAATACAGGTCTTAACTATAGCTATCAGTAAAACGACTTAGACTGGATTTGAACCAGTAACCTTTTGGTTAACAGCCAACTGCTCTAACCGTTGAGCTACTAAGTTTTTAATCACAGGGTGATAGACTCGAACTACCAATGACGGTTTTGGAAACCATAGTTTTACCATTAAACTAACCCTATATTTTAATTTTTTATTATTATTACGTCGATCGGACTCGAACCAACATACTTTAACTTAGAAGGTTAATGCTTTACCAATTAAGCTACGACTAAAAACACTAACGGTTGGATTCGAACCAACAGCTTACGGCTCGACAAACCGATATGTTACCATTACACCACGTCATTGTAAATTATATATATATATAAAATATAACATAACTTAAAAAAAAGGACTACATTTGCTTTCCCAAAAATAAGTAGACAAATGAACTATAACTTTTTACAAAAAAAAAATTTTTAAAATTCTACTGGTATTTTGTTTTTAATTATTTTTTTTCTTAATTTTAAGTATACTAAGAGAGGAGTAGGATTCGAACCCACGGTGTTAAACACTACGGCTTTCAAAACCGCCGCCTTAAGCCACTCAGCCATCCTCTTTTAAACTTCGAAGGAAGCTGGGCTCGAACCAACACTATTACCTTATGAGAGTAAAATTCTACCAATTAAATTATTCCTTTAGTAATATTTTAGAGGAGAATGGGATTCGAACCCATGCTTGTCTTTCAACAAGACGGATTAGCAATCCGTTGCCTTAACCACTCAGCCACCTCCTTAAAAATTTAAATAATACACCCTACCGGACTTGAACCGATATTTTTACTGTGAAAGAGTAAAGTTTTATCCTGTTAAACTAAGGGTTTATTTTAGGTGGGTGGAGGGACTCGAACCCCGTCTTACAAAATCACAACTTGCCGCTCTACCAACTGAACTACACCCAAAACTTTAAAAAATCAAGGTAGAGGGACTCGAACCCCGATACATGTCATCAAAAAACACTGCCTTACCAACTTGGCTATACCTTTAGTTTTACTTGGAGAAAGGAATCGAACCTCTACCTTCAGGTCATGAGCCTAACGAGCTACCATTACTCCACTCCTTCTTTAAAAAAAAAATGATTGCACTCGGGCTCGAACCGAGGACCAGTGGCTTAAAAGGCCATTGCTCTACCAACTGAGCTATGCATATAACCGTAGAGAGGGAATTGAACCCCCATCTCAAACTTTGCAAGTACGTGTAATACCTTTATACTATCTACAAAAATTTTTAAGTAAAATGGAATAGGCTGGGCTCGAACCAACTTCTAATGTGTGCAAAACATTTATTTTACCCGTTAAACTACAATCCCTTTTTATTCCAGCAACAGGTTCCCCTACAGCTACCGTGTTACGACTTCGCCCCAGTTACCCATCTTGCATCGATATTCTGAAAATTATTTTTGAATTAAAAAAAGCAAACAAGAAATCAACTAATTGCTCTAAAATTTAATCTAAAAATCTTTTCAGATATGTAATACAAAACCTGCTTCCATGGCGTGACGGGCGGTGTGTACAAGACCAGGTTCCGAATTCACCGTACCGTGCTGATATACGATTACTAGTAATTCCAGCTTCATATTCTCGAATTGCAGAGAATAATCCGAACTACGATTTCTTTTTGAAGAATAGCTAAAACTTGCGTTTTTGCATCTCTTTGTAAGTACCATTGTAGCACGTGTGTAGCCCAATTCATAAAGGCATAACGACTTGTCGTTGTCCTCACCTTCCTATAATCTTACATTATCGTTCAACTAAAAAAATTTAGTTCGAGGGTCGCGTCCGTTATCGGATTTAACCCGACATCTCACGACACGGACTGACGACAGCCATGCAACACCTGACTGTATTTATTTTGAAACAATAACTTAAATTGTAACAAAACTAATCAATATAATACTATATATTTTTAAATACAAACTAGAATTGGTAAGGTTCTACGCGGATTATCGGATTAAACCACATGCTCCACTACTTGGTCTGATCTCCGTCAATTCCTTTGAGTTTTAACCTTGCGGCCTTAGTCCCCAGGCGGAGTATTTACGCGTTAGCTTGAATCAAAAAACTATAATAATAATTTAAAGTTCAATACTCATAGGTCACGGTATGGACTACTAGGGTCTCTAATCCTATTTGCTCCCCATACTTTTGTACCTCAGTGTCAGTAATAAATGGATAGTTGCCTACGCAAGTTCGTATCCTTAATATCATCGAATTTTATCTCTACACTAAGAGTCCGACTATCCTCTTTATTACTCAAGTTAATTAGTATCAAAAAGTTTTAAAGGAGTTGAGCTCCAGATTTTAACTTCAAACTTAATTAACAACCTACGTACCCTTTACGCCCAATCAGTATGAATAACACTTGCTCCCCTCGTATTACCGCGACTGCTGGCACGAAGTTAGTCGGAGCTTCTATAATAGTAACGATAAAGATAGCACCTTCCAATCTCATATCTATTATAACGGATTTACGATTTCTTGAACCTTCTTCACCTCTAAAGCATTGCTGGATCGTGCGTTAGCACATTGTCAAGATTCCCTACTGCTGCTACCCCTTCGATAGTTGGGTTCTGTTTCAGACCCAATGTGACTGTACATCCTCCCAGACAGTTAAGGATAATCGATTTGGTAAGCCATTACCTTACCAACACTCTAAATCCTATACGAGCTTGTCCACAAATGATACAAATCTTTTTAAATTTAAACTATTAAGATTATCCCAACTCATTATCCTGCAACGAGTATCTTTACGGTCCTATTCACAAAATAAAATTTAATTTATATGAAATTATAGTCATAAACTAAAAGTTTATGTATATTCTAATTACTCCAAATTTGTGGGTTAATTTCTCATATTAATACTCACCAGTGCGCCAAGTCTTTTTTAATAAAAAAAAAAACTTTAGACTTGCATGTATTAGGCATGCTTTGAGCATTCACTCTGAGCCAGGATCAAACTCATCATTGTTTGAAAATATATAAAATAATTAATAATTTCTTTATAAACAAAATCCTTTTAATTATTTTTTATTAAACTTAAATTATTTAAATTACTTTTCCTTTCAAAAAAAATCAATTCATTTTTATCTACTTTATCATAATGAAATCTATTTAACAAATTAAAATAAATTAAATTTTTTAAAAATTTACCACGATTTTTACTTTTTTCACAAAACTTCAAATATTTATAATTATTAACTGACTCTAAATTTTCTGCTAAAAAATATTTTTTTTTTTAAAAAATTAATGAATAAAACTGTTTAAAAAAACTAAATAATTTCAACTTATATAATTTTCTACGATAACTTTGTCGAAAATTCCAATTAATTTTACGACGAACAATTGAAATAACTTTATCCCTTTTAGCATATTTTTTTAAACGCGTCTGATAACAAAAATCTTCAAAATCATCTTTTTTTTCAACAAAAGCTAAACGTTCTTCATCCATTTCTGTCGAATAATTATAAAATAAATCTTTAAGTTTTTCTGTTCTACTTTTTAAATCATCTACTCCAAATAAAAAAAAATCTGCACAATAACCAAAACCAACCATAAAATTTGTTTCTATTTTATTATCTAAAGATATATTAGAATTAACATAAATTTTATTTCTATATAATTCTAAATTTTTAAAAATATATTTTTGATTTAAATCAAAAATATAACTAAAATCAAATAAACTACGAAAAGCTGAATAATTATCTATCAAAACAAATAAAAAATCTTTTTTATTTAAAATAAAAAAATTAGATTTTAAATTTTTTAAAATTGGTCTTTTAGCCATAAAAGTTAAATATGAATTATGATAATTATATTTGTAATAAGTTTTAAAAGTTTTTAAAACTTTTTTTTTTGTAATTAAAATTTTATCATTATTAAATTTTGAATAAAGTGATCGCTCTATTGGAAAAAGTTTAGGAAAATAAAAAGAAATCCCTAAAACTATTTGTAAAAAGGCTATTGCCAATTCTAAAATATATAAAATATATATATACATAAAAATAAATGCTCTTATATTCATAAAAATTAATCAACATAAATTAATTAAAATAAAAAAATAAAAAAATCTTTATTAAAATTCAAAACAATTAGTAATAGTAATGTATATATCACTATATCTATAATAATCCTATCTTTATTTTTTTAAAAATAAATAATAATATACATAAAAAAAAAATTATATATTCTATTATCCTAATAAAAAAATATTAATTTAAGTTATATTCTTTAACTTGATTTAGAAAATTTTTTTAAAATAATTTTCCTACTTAATATGAATTCAGTAGTTCTAAAATTAAGACGTAGCTACTCTGCAATGCTTTTGGTTAAAACAACAGATTCACAATAGGTCTTCCCTTCTTGCTCCTCTCGTACGAAAGTCAGCCTTAAACAATTTTCTCTCATTTATGGTAGATAGGGACAAACTGTCTCACGACGTTCTAAACCCAACTCATGTACCACTTTAATCGGCGAACAGCCGAACCCTTGGTATCCCCTACTACACCAGGATCTGATAAGTCGACATCGAGGTGCCAAACTATCCCGTCGATATGGCTCTCAAGGACAATTAGCCTGTTATCCCTGGCGTACCTTTTATCCGTTAATCGATGACCATTCCATACTGTATCACCGGATCACTATGACGACATTAAGTCTCTGTTCGATTTGCAAATCTAACAGTTAAGCAATTTTATGCCATTACACTCATTAATATAGTAAAAACTAAATTGAAATTACCTTTGTGCGCTCTGTTACTCTTTAGGAGGCTGCCGCCCCAGCCAAACTACCAACCATACACTGTCCTTCTCTAAAATTAGAAAAATAATAATTTTAAAACTGTTATCTCACTGACGTCTTCCCAAAAAATATAAAATTAATGGATCATAAACTCACAGTTATTCTTTATATAAAACTATCTTCTTCAATATAAAGTTATAGTAAAGGTGCACAGGGTCTTTCCGTCCCGCCATAAATATTACGCATCTTCACGTAAATTGCAATTTCACTGGATCAATTCTGGAGACAGTGGGGAAGTCGTTACGCCATTCATGCGGGTCAATACTTAATCGACAAGGAATTTCGCTACCTTAGGACCGTCAGGGTTACAGCCGCCGTTTAATGAGACTTATAATTAAAGCCAAAAATAACTTCTTTTATTCATTACTCATCACCGGGCAGGCGTCAGACCTTATACATCATAATAATATTTTGCAAAGTCCTGTGTTTTTATTAAACAGTCGCTACCCCTGTTCTGTTACACTGTACATTCATATTATAAAAATTTAAACAAAAAACTTTTAATATGAGTATTCCTTCTCCCGAAGTTACGGAATCAATTTGCCGAGTTCCTTCAAAATTGTTCTTCCAATCGCTTTAGTATACTCTACCAATTCACCTGTGTCGGTTTAAGTACGGTTACATTAAATTAAATATTTCTTGGACAATTTTCATATATACTTAATATACCAAAAAACTAAGCTCATATGTAAAATTATCTTCACTTAATAAATAATTTGAATATTTACAAATAACTCATCATCAAAATTTTTCAATTTCAAACTTAGAGACCGTATAACTCAATGAAGTTTAACTTTATACATTGAAAACCTTGAATTTACAGCGATAATGATATTAAAATTCTTTCATTATTATTCCGTTACTCATGTCAACATTCTCAAAAAAAATTCGATAAAAAATTTAACAATTTTTCTTTCATTTTACTATTTAACGTTCTGCTACCAAAATAATATAAATATTATTTTCTTTAGTTTCGGTATATAACTACAGTTTCTATACATTTCTGTTTTAATTCTGCTATTCCATTGAGCAATGACGCTTTCTTTAAAGGATGGCTGCTTCTAAGCCTACCTCTTGGTAGTAATTACAAATTAAAACTTAATCCATGAATTATATTTAAAAACCTTAACTTAAAGTGAGGGCTTTTTCCCTTTAGATTTTGGATCTTGGCACCCAAAATCTGTTTACCAAAATAATTATCAAACATGTATTCGAAGTTTAATTGAAATCAGTAGGATACATGTATCCCCCCTCATCCAGCAAGTGCTCTACCCCATGTTATAAATTTTTGATACATTACTTAAATAATTTTCGCAGAAAACCAGCTATATCTGAATTTGATTGGCCTTTCACCCCTAATCACATATCATCCCAGTATTTTGCCACATACACGAGTTCGGTCTATTAACATCCAATAAAATTAGCTATATGAAATTTTATTTGATTAATAACTCAATCACATGATCAAATTATTAATTAAATAAAATTTCACTAAAATTATCTTTTGAAAATCTCCTGTACATGATTAGATCATCCAGTTTCGGGTTATAATTTATTTAATTAATGCTTTATTTCAAACTCGCTTTCGCTACACTTTTAAAATCTCTCAAATATTTTAAATTTATTAAATAAATTAACTCGTCGACCCATTATACAAAAGGTACATTGTTATAACAATTGTTACTCCAATAGCTTTTATGTGTTTAATTTCAAAACTATTTCACTCCATATAAGATAATAAAGGTTCTTTTCATCTTTCCCTTAAGGTACTTGTACACTATCGATATAATTCTATATTTAGGTTTAGAAAATGGTTTTCCTCATATTCAAACAAACTAAGCAATTTGCCCTACTTAAAAATATAAAATCTTATTTTAATTACAGGACTCAATACCTTCTATGGAACCATATTTATAAACTAATAGAACAAACTATGGTACTTTTTACAGTTTTATTTCATTAAATAAAAATACTTATATCTATTAACCTCTTCCCCTTTTGCTCGCGCTAATCAGTTCATCTCGTTTGATTTTTTTTCCGCTTGATACTAAGATGTTTCATTTCACAAGGTAAAATATTTTTAATTACAAAATTTTTTTAAATATAAGATCGATATAAAACATTTTACTTCTTTATATCATTTCGGTCATTCCGTCTTTTAAAAATTATATCAAGATATCCATTAAACACACTTTCAAAAATTTTAATAAATATTAAATTTTAACTAATAACAACAAAAAAAATTTTTGCAAAAAAAAAAAAATTAAAAAAAAAAAATTTTTTTATAATAACTGCTATTGGACTTGAACCAATACTCATAAATGAAATAGATTTTAAGTCTACCGCGTCTACCAATTCCGCCAAGCATAAAATGTTTGGAGACGGACTTGAACCGCCGACCAAAAGCTTTTCAAGCTTCTGCTCTACCAACTGAGCTATCCAAACATAAATAAAACTAACTAAATAAAAAAAAAATTTTATAAAGGATTACTATTACCCCACCAATAAACACAAATAAAAACTAAAATCCAAACTACATCAACAAAATGCCAATACCAAATTGCCATCTCAAGACCTAAATGTCTTTTTGTTGTAAAATGAAATAAACTAAATCTAAAATAACAAACAATAATAAAAATAGTCCCTATCAATACATGAAAACCATGAAATCGGTTATCATAAAAAAAAGTGAACCATAAACACTATCTGATATTGAAAATTCTGCCTCTAAATACTCATTTATTTGTAAATTTGTAAATAATAATGCTAAAAATATAGTTATAATTAATGAAAATCTAGCTTGTTCAAATCTACCATGTATCAAAGCATGATGCGCCCAAGTTACACTAAAACCAGATGATAATAAAATAAAAGTATTAATTAATGGTAATCCCATTGTTTCAAAAACTTTAATTCCAACTGGCGGCATGAGCTACCAATTTCTACGCTTGGTGCAATACTCGAATGAAAAAAACCCCAAAAAAATGAAACAAAAAACATTACTTCAGAAACAATAAATAAAAACATACCTAAACGTAATCCATACTGTACCCTACTAGTATGACATCCTTCATATAATGCTTCCGCAATAACATCTGACCACCAACAAAAACTAACACTTAATAAAAGTATTAAACCTCCAATCATAACTAATTCACCATTAGAAAAACCATGAAAAAACATTACTCCGCCTAAAGCTAAAGCAAAAGCACTTATTGAACCATAAAGTGGCCATGGACTCGGATCTACTAAATGAAATGAATGTCTTTTATTATGAATATTACTCATTTTTTCGAAAAAAATTTATAAAATTTTATCACAAATAATATATTGATCTGCTTTTAAAATTTTAGTCATATTAAATTTATATAAAATTAATGTACTAAAAATATAAAAAAAAATAAAAATACCAACTAAAGAAATAAGTGAACCAATAGATTCAATATAATTCCAGAATCATATATATCTGGATAATCAGGAATCCTTCGAGGCATTCCTGATAATCCTAAAAAATGCATTGGAAAAAAAGTTAAATTAACTCCAATAAATGTTGTATAAAAATGAAATTTACCTAAAAATACATTATAATTAAATCCAAGAATTTTTTCAATCAGTAATAAAATCCTGCAAAAAAAGCAAAAACTGCTCCCATTGAAAGAACATAATGAAAATGAGCAACAACATAATAAGTATCATGTAACGCAATATCTAAACCTGCATTTGATAATAAAATACCTGTTAAACCCCCTATTGTAAATAAAAAAATAAAACCTAACGAAAATAAAACAGGTACATTTAATTTAAAAACTCCTGACCACATTGTTGCTAACCAACTAAAAATTTTGATTCCTGTAGGTACAGCAATAATCATTGTTGCTGCAGTAAAATAAGCTCTTGTATCGACATCTAAACCAACTGTATACATATGATGAGCCCATACAATAAAACCTAAAAAACCAATAGCTAACATAGCACAAACCATACCATAATAACCAAATATTCTTTTCCCTGCTGAAGCTGAAATAACTTCACTAATAATACCAAAACCTGGAATAATTAAAATATAAACTTCTGGATGACCAAAAAACCAAAATAAATGTTGAAATAAAATTGGATCACCTCCTCCTAAAGGATCAAAAAAAGTTGTATTAAAATTACGATCCGTTAATAACATTGTAATACCTCCTGCTAAAACTGGTAAAGATAATAATAATAAAAAAGCTGTAATAAAAACTGACCAAACAAATAAAGGTAATCTATCCCAAGTCATTTGTGGATTTCTCATATTAATTATTGTTGTAATAAAATTAATAGCTCCTAATAAAGAAGAAACTCCAGCTAAATGCAAACTAAAAATAGCTAAATCAACTGCTCCTCCTGAATGACTTTCAATACTTGATAATGGTGGATAAACTGTCCATCCGGTTCCTGCTCCTCCTTCTACAAATGATGAAAGTAATAATAAAATAAAAGATGGTGGTAATAACCAAAAACTTATATTATTTAATCTAGGAAAAGCCATATCTGGTGCACCTATCATTAAAGGTACAAAAATATTACCAAATCTCCTATCATAGCTGGCATAACCATAAAAAAAATCATAATAATTGCATGAGCAGTTATTAAAACATTATATAACTGATGATTTCCTTCAAGAATTTGATTTCCTGGTAAACTTAATTCTATACGTATAAATACAGAAAACATAGTTCCTATTATTCCTGCAAAAGCTGCAAAAATAAAATAAAGCATTCCAATATCTTTATGATTTGTTGAAAAGAAAAAACGTATAACATAACTTTTAATATTTGAAAAACTATACATTTTCTTTTTCAACCTATAAACAAAATTTTATATAAAAAGTTAAATTTAACTTTTTTAGCTATTATTGTAAAATTATCTATAAAAACTTACTAAAAAAAAAAAAATAAACTTATAAACAAATTAAAAAAAACTAACCCTAAAGATAAAGGTAAAAAAACTTTCCAACCTAAAATCATTAACTGATCGTACTGTAACGTGGTAATGATGTTCTAACCCAAATAAATATAAATAAATTAAAAAGTATTTTAAAAAAAAAAAAATTAATACCCCATGAAGACCAACCTCCAAAGAACACAATTGCAATTACAGTTGAAATTAAAATTATATTTGCATATTCTGCTAAAAAAAATAATGCAAAAGTCATAGCTGAATACTCAACATTATAACCAGAAACTAATTCTGACTCTGCTTCTGGTAAATCAAAAGGTGCTCTATTAGTTTCAGCTAAAGCTGATATAAAAAATAAAATAAATGAACAAAAATGTGGAATAATAAACCAAATAAATTCCTGTGCCTCTACTATATTTGATAAATTTAATGATGAAACATTAAATAAAACAGCAATTAAAATTAAACCAATAGAAACCTCATAAGCAATCATCTGTGCAGCGGATCTTAAAGCCCCTAAAAAAGCATATTTTGAATTACTGGACCAACCTGCTAAGATAATACCATAAACACTTAATGATGAAATTGCAAAAAAAAATAAAATACCTAAATCTATATCTGCAAAAACAACTCCATAATTAAAAGGAATAATTAACCAATTAACTAAACTAAAAAAAAATACTGCAATAGGAGTTAATATAAATATAATTATATTTGAACTACTTGGAATTATCGTTTCTTTCGAAAATAACTTTAAACCATCTGCAATAGGTTGTGTTAAACCAAAAATACCTACAGTATTTGGACCTAATCGACGTTGACTTGAACCGATAACTTTACGTTCAAATAAAGTTAAATATGCTACAATTAATAAAATTGGTATTAATAACGCTCCAAAACTAAAAATAATATAACTAAAAATAAAAAAAATATCCATAAATTTATATTTAAAAAAAAAAATAAATAATCTTTTTGAAATATAAAAAACAATATCAATTAAAATAATATATGAAATAAAATATGGCTTTAAAAGTAAAAAAAAAATTTTTAAAGAAGATGAAATATAAAAAATAAAAAATATATGTTTAATATAATATATAAAAGAATAAAAACATAAAAATAAATTTTTCAAAAAATAAAAAATTTTATAAAAAAATAATTTAAATACTAAATTTCTATAAAAATTTTTCTGACTTCTTATATAATTTGCAGAAAATTTATTTTCTATTGAAGAAATATTTTTTAAAAATCTAGATGCAAATCTAAAAAAAGGTAATTGAATTATAGATTCATTAGAAATTTTTTTTAAATTTAATACATTTATTTCTTTCGATTTATCAAAAATTTTTAAATTTTTGATAAATCGAAAGAAATAAGGTTTATTAAATTTAAAAAAAAAAAAACTATCAAGAATAGTTAAATAATTAAAATAAGTATATCTATTAAAACTTTCATAATTTTTCTTTAAATTTAAAGGTAAATTTAAAGAAAAAAAAAATGGTTTAAAAATCAAAAAAAAATTATCAGAATATGACAACTTAACTAAATTTAATCTTTTTTTTTTTGAAAAACCAAAACCATCTTGTAAATCAACATAAATATAACTATATTTATAAAAATATAATTTATTATAATTACCTACTTTAAAAAAATTTTTAGATATTTTTATATAACCTATTAAATTAAAAGTAAATAAATCTAAATTTAAACCTTTTTTTTTTTTTCTAGATATAATTTTATAACTATATTTTTTATTAAAAATAACTCTATTATATCTAAAATATCTATATATATATATTATTTTATCATAAAAAATATAAAAATTATAATAAGATAAATTTAAATTAAGTAATGATTTTTTTAAAAAATATCTATAAACAAACGTATTCTTTTTTAAATTTAAAAAAGAATACGTTTGTTTATAGATATTTTTTAAAAAAATCATTACTTAATTTAAATTTATCTTATTATAATTTTTATATTTTTTATGATAAAATAATATATATATATAGATATTTTAGATATAATAGAGTTATTTTTAATAAAAAATATAGTTATAAAATTATATCTAGAAAAAAAAAAAAAGGTTTAAATTTAGATTTATTTACTTTTAATTTAATAGGTTATATAAAAATATCTAAAAATTTTTTTAAAGTAGGTAATTATAATAAATTATATTTTTATAAATATAGTTATATTTATGTTGATTTACAAGATGGTTTTGGTTTTTCAAAAAAAAAAAGATTAAATTTAGTTAAGTTGTCATATTCTGATAATTTTTTTTTGATTTTTAAACCATTTTTTTTTTCTTTAAATTTACCTTTAAATTTAAAGAAAAATTATGAAAGTTTTAATAGATATACTTATTTTAATTATTTAACTATTCTTGATAGTTTTTTTTTTTTTAAATTTAATAAACCTTATTTCTTTCGATTTATCAAAAATTTAAAAATTTTTGATAAATCGAAAGAAATAAATGTATTAAATTTAAAAAAAATTTCTAATGAATCTATAATTCAATTACCTTTTTTTAGATTTGCATCTAGATTTTTAAAAAATATTTCTTCAATAGAAAATAAATTTTCTGCAAATTATATAAGAAGTCAGAAAAATTTTTATAGAAATTTAGTATTTAAATTATTTTTTTATAAAATTTTTTATTTTTTGAAAAATTTATTTTTATGTTTTTATTCTTTTATATATTATATTAAACATATATTTTTTATTTTTTATATTTCATCTTCTTTAAAAATTTTTTTTTTACTTTTAAAGCCATATTTTATTTCATATATTATTTTAATTGATATTGTTTTTTATATTTCAAAAAGATTATTTATTTTTTTTTTTAAATATAAATTTATGGATATTTTTTTTATTTTTAGTTATATTATTTTTAGTTTTGGAGCGTTATTAATACCAATTTTATTAATTGTAGCATATTTAACTTTATTTGAACGTAAAGTTATCGGTTCAAGTCAACGTCGATTAGGTCCAAATACTGTAGGTATTTTTGGTTTAACACAACCTATTGCAGATGGTTTAAAGTTATTTTCGAAAGAAACGATAATTCCAAGTAGTTCAAATATAATTATATTTATATTAACTCCTATTGCAGTATTTTTTTTTAGTTTAGTTAATTGGTTAATTATTCCTTTTAATTATGGAGTTGTTTTTGCAGATATAGATTTAGGTATTTTATTTTTTTTTGCAATTTCATCATTAAGTGTTTATGGTATTATCTTAGCAGGTTGGTCCAGTAATTCAAAATATGCTTTTTTAGGGGCTTTAAGATCCGCTGCACAGATGATTGCTTATGAGGTTTCTATTGGTTTAATTTTAATTGCTGTTTTATTTAATGTTTCATCATTAAATTTATCAAATATAGTAGAGGCACAGGAATTTATTTGGTTTATTATTCCACATTTTTGTTCATTTATTTTATTTTTTATATCAGCTTTAGCTGAAACTAATAGAGCACCTTTTGATTTACCAGAAGCAGAGTCAGAATTAGTTTCTGGTTATAATGTTGAGTATTCAGCTATGACTTTTGCATTATTTTTTTTAGCAGAATATGCAAATATAATTTTAATTTCAACTGTAATTGCAATTGTGTTCTTTGGAGGTTGGTCTTCATGGGGTATTAATTTTTTTTTTTTTAAAATACTTTTTAATTTATTTATATTTATTTGGGTTAGAACATCATTACCACGTTACAGTACGATCAGTTAATGATTTTAGGTTGGAAAGTTTTTTTACCTTTATCTTTAGGGTTAGTTTTTTTTAATTTGTTTATAAGTTTATTTTTTTTTTTTTAGTAAGTTTTTATAGATAATTTTACAATAATAGCTAAAAAAGTTAAATTTAACTTTTTATATAAAATTTTGTTTATAGGTTGAAAAAGAAAATGTATAGTTTTTCAAATATTAAAAGTTATGTTATACGTTTTTTCTTTTCAACAAATCATAAAGATATTGGAATGCTTTATTTTATTTTTGCAGCTTTTGCAGGAATAATAGGAACTATGTTTTCTGTATTTATACGTATAGAATTAAGTTTACCAGGAAATCAAATTCTTGAAGGAAATCATCAGTTATATAATGTTTTAATAACTGCTCATGCAATTATTATGATTTTTTTTATGGTTATGCCAGCTATGATAGGAGATTTGGTAATATTTTTGTACCTTTAATGATAGGTGCACCAGATATGGCTTTTCCTAGATTAAATAATATAAGTTTTTGGTTATTACCACCATCTTTTATTTTATTATTACTTTCATCATTTGTAGAAGGAGGAGCAGGAACCGGATGGACAGTTTATCCACCATTATCAAGTATTGAAAGTCATTCAGGAGGAGCAGTTGATTTAGCTATTTTTAGTTTGCATTTAGCTGGAGTTTCTTCTTTATTAGGAGCTATTAATTTTATTACAACAATAATTAATATGAGAAATCCACAAATGACTTGGGATAGATTACCTTTATTTGTTTGGTCAGTTTTTATTACAGCTTTTTTATTATTATTATCTTTACCAGTTTTAGCAGGAGGTATTACAATGTTATTAACGGATCGTAATTTTAATACAACTTTTTTTGATCCTTTAGGAGGAGGTGATCCAATTTTATTTCAACATTTATTTTGGTTTTTTGGTCATCCAGAAGTTTATATTTTAATTATTCCAGGTTTTGGTATTATTAGTGAAGTTATTTCAGCTTCAGCAGGGAAAAGAATATTTGGTTATTATGGTATGGTTTGTGCTATGTTAGCTATTGGTTTTTTAGGTTTTATTGTATGGGCTCATCATATGTATACAGTTGGTTTAGATGTCGATACAAGAGCTTATTTTACTGCAGCAACAATGATTATTGCTGTACCTACAGGAATCAAAATTTTTAGTTGGTTAGCAACAATGTGGTCAGGAGTTTTTAAATTAAATGTACCTGTTTTATTTTCGTTAGGTTTTATTTTTTTATTTACAATAGGGGGTTTAACAGGTATTTTATTATCAAATGCAGGTTTAGATATTGCGTTACATGATACTTATTATGTTGTTGCTCATTTTCATTATGTTCTTTCAATGGGAGCAGTTTTTGCTTTTTTTGCAGGATTTTATTACTGATTGAAAAAATTCTTGGATTTAATTATAATGTATTTTTAGGTAAATTTCATTTTTATACAACATTTATTGGAGTTAATTTAACTTTTTTTCCAATGCATTTTTTAGGATTATCAGGAATGCCTCGAAGGATTCCTGATTATCCAGATATATATGATTCTGGAATTATATTGAATCTATTGGTTCACTTATTTCTTTAGTTGGTATTTTTATTTTTTTTTATATTTTTAGTACATTAATTTTATATAAATTTAATATGACTAAAATTTTAAAAGCAGATCAATATATTATTTGTGATAAAATTTTATAAATTTTTTTCGAAAAAATGAGTAATATTCATAATAAAAGACATTCATTTCATTTAGTAGATCCGAGTCCATGGCCACTTTATGGTTCAATAAGTGCTTTTGCTTTAGCTTTAGGCGGAGTAATGTTTTTTCATGGTTTTTCTAATGGTGAATTAGTTATGATTGGAGGTTTAATACTTTTATTAAGTGTTAGTTTTTGTTGGTGGTCAGATGTTATTGCGGAAGCATTATATGAAGGATGTCATACTAGTAGGGTACAGTATGGATTACGTTTAGGTATGTTTTTATTTATTGTTTCTGAAGTAATGTTTTTTGTTTCATTTTTTTGGGGTTTTTTTCATTCGAGTATTGCACCAAGCGTAGAAATTGGTAGCTCATGCCGCCAGTTGGAATTAAAGTTTTTGAAACAATGGGATTACCATTAATTAATACTTTTATTTTATTATCATCTGGTTTTAGTGTAACTTGGGCGCATCATGCTTTGATACATGGTAGATTTGAACAAGCTAGATTTTCATTAATTATAACTATATTTTTAGCATTATTATTTACAAATTTACAAATAAATGAGTATTTAGAGGCAGAATTTTCAATATCAGATAGTGTTTATGGTTCACTTTTTTTTATGATAACCGATTTCATGGTTTTCATGTATTGATAGGGACTATTTTTATTATTGTTTGTTATTTTAGATTTAGTTTATTTCATTTTACAACAAAAAGACATTTAGGTCTTGAGATGGCAATTTGGTATTGGCATTTTGTTGATGTAGTTTGGATTTTAGTTTTTATTTGTGTTTATTGGTGGGGTAATAGTAATCCTTTATAAAATTTTTTTTTTATTTAGTTAGTTTTATTTATGTTTGGATAGCTCAGTTGGTAGAGCAGAAGCTTGAAAAGCTTTTGGTCGGCGGTTCAAGTCCGTCTCCAAACATTTTATGCTTGGCGGAATTGGTAGACGCGGTAGACTTAAAATCTATTTCATTTATGAGTATTGGTTCAAGTCCAATAGCAGTTATTATAAAAAAATTTTTTTTTTTTAATTTTTTTTTTTTTGCAAAAATTTTTTTTGTTGTTATTAGTTAAAATTTAATATTTATTAAAATTTTTGAAAGTGTGTTTAATGGATATCTTGATATAATTTTTAAAAGACGGAATGACCGAAATGATATAAAGAAGTAAAATGTTTTATATCGATCTTATATTTAAAAAAATTTTGTAATTAAAAATATTTTACCTTGTGAAATGAAACATCTTAGTATCAAGCGGAAAAAAAATCAAACGAGATGAACTGATTAGCGCGAGCAAAAGGGGAAGAGGTTAATAGATATAAGTATTTTTATTTAATGAAATAAAACTGTAAAAAGTACCATAGTTTGTTCTATTAGTTTATAAATATGGTTCCATAGAAGGTATTGAGTCCTGTAATTAAAATAAGATTTTATATTTTTAAGTAGGGCAAATTGCTTAGTTTGTTTGAATATGAGGAAAACCATTTTCTAAACCTAAATATAGAATTATATCGATAGTGTACAAGTACCTTAAGGGAAAGATGAAAAGAACCTTTATTATCTTATATGGAGTGAAATAGTTTTGAAATTAAACACATAAAAGCTATTGGAGTAACAATTGTTATAACAATGTACCTTTTGTATAATGGGTCGACGAGTTAATTTATTTAATAAATTTAAAATATTTGAGAGATTTTAAAAGTGTAGCGAAAGCGAGTTTGAAATAAAGCATTAATTAAATAAATTATAACCCGAAACTGGATGATCTAATCATGTACAGGAGATTTTCAAAAGATAATTTTAGTGAAATTTTATTTAATTAATAATTTGATCATGTGATTGAGTTATTAATCAAATAAAATTTCATATAGCTAATTTTATTGGATGTTAATAGACCGAACTCGTGTATGTGGCAAAATACTGGGATGATATGTGATTAGGGGTGAAAGGCCAATCAAATTCAGATATAGCTGGTTTTCTGCGAAAATTATTTAAGTAATGTATCAAAAATTTATAACATGGGGTAGAGCACTTGCTGGATGAGGGGGGATACATGTATCCTACTGATTTCAATTAAACTTCGAATACATGTTTGATAATTATTTTGGTAAACAGATTTTGGGTGCCAAGATCCAAAATCTAAAGGGAAAAAGCCCTCACTTTAAGTTAAGGTTTTTAAATATAATTCATGGATTAAGTTTTAATTTGTAATTACTACCAAGAGGTAGGCTTAGAAGCAGCCATCCTTTAAAGAAAGCGTCATTGCTCAATGGAATAGCAGAATTAAAACAGAAATGTATAGAAACTGTAGTTATATACCGAAACTAAAGAAAATAATATTTATATTATTTTGGTAGCAGAACGTTAAATAGTAAAATGAAAGAAAAATTGTTAAATTTTTTATCGAATTTTTTTTGAGAATGTTGACATGAGTAACGGAATAATAATGAAAGAATTTTAATATCATTATCGCTGTAAATTCAAGGTTTTCAATGTATAAAGTTAAACTTCATTGAGTTATACGGTCTCTAAGTTTGAAATTGAAAAATTTTGATGATGAGTTATTTGTAAATATTCAAATTATTTATTAAGTGAAGATAATTTTACATATGAGCTTAGTTTTTTGGTATATTAAGTATATATGAAAATTGTCCAAGAAATATTTAATTTAATGTAACCGTACTTAAACCGACACAGGTGAATTGGTAGAGTATACTAAAGCGATTGGAAGAACAATTTTGAAGGAACTCGGCAAATTGATTCCGTAACTTCGGGAGAAGGAATACTCATATTAAAAGTTTTTTGTTTAAATTTTTATAATATGAATGTACAGTGTAACAGAACAGGGGTAGCGACTGTTTAATAAAAACACAGGACTTTGCAAAATATTATTATGATGTATAAGGTCTGACGCCTGCCCGGTGATGAGTAATGAATAAAAGAAGTTATTTTTGGCTTTAATTATAAGTCTCATTAAACGGCGGCTGTAACCCTGACGGTCCTAAGGTAGCGAAATTCCTTGTCGATTAAGTATTGACCCGCATGAATGGCGTAACGACTTCCCCACTGTCTCCAGAATTGATCCAGTGAAATTGCAATTTACGTGAAGATGCGTAATATTTATGGCGGGACGGAAAGACCCTGTGCACCTTTACTATAACTTTATATTGAAGAAGATAGTTTTATATAAAGAATAACTGTGAGTTTATGATCCATTAATTTTATATTTTTTGGGAAGACGTCAGTGAGATAACAGTTTTAAAATTATTATTTTTCTAATTTTAGAGAAGGACAGTGTATGGTTGGTAGTTTGGCTGGGGCGGCAGCCTCCTAAAGAGTAACAGAGCGCACAAAGGTAATTTCAATTTAGTTTTTACTATATTAATGAGTGTAATGGCATAAAATTGCTTAACTGTTAGATTTGCAAATCGAACAGAGACTTAATGTCGTCATAGTGATCCGGTGATACAGTATGGAATGGTCATCGATTAACGGATAAAAGGTACGCCAGGGATAACAGGCTAATTGTCCTTGAGAGCCATATCGACGGGATAGTTTGGCACCTCGATGTCGACTTATCAGATCCTGGTGTAGTAGGGGATACCAAGGGTTCGGCTGTTCGCCGATTAAAGTGGTACATGAGTTGGGTTTAGAACGTCGTGAGACAGTTTGTCCCTATCTACCATAAATGAGAGAAAATTGTTTAAGGCTGACTTTCGTACGAGAGGAGCAAGAAGGGAAGACCTATTGTGAATCTGTTGTTTTAACCAAAAGCATTGCAGAGTAGCTACGTCTTAATTTTAGAACTACTGAATTCATATTAAGTAGGAAAATTATTTTAAAAAAATTTTCTAAATCAAGTTAAAGAATATAACTTAAATTAATATTTTTTTATTAGGATAATAGAATATATAATTTTTTTTTTATGTATATTATTATTTATTTTTAAAAAAATAAAGATAGGATTATTATAGATATAGTGATATATACATTACTATTACTAATTGTTTTGAATTTTAATAAAGATTTTTTTATTTTTTTATTTTAATTAATTTATGTTGATTAATTTTTATGAATATAAGAGCATTTATTTTTATGTATATATATATTTTATATATTTTAGAATTGGCAATAGCCTTTTTACAAATAGTTTTAGGGATTTCTTTTTATTTTCCTAAACTTTTTCCAATAGAGCGATCACTTTATTCAAAATTTAATAATGATAAAATTTTAATTACAAAAAAAAAAGTTTTAAAAACTTTTAAAACTTATTACAAATATAATTATCATAATTCATATTTAACTTTTATGGCTAAAAGACCAATTTTAAAAAATTTAAAATCTAATTTTTTTATTTTAAATAAAAAAGATTTTTTATTTGTTTTGATAGATAATTATTCAGCTTTTCGTAGTTTATTTGATTTTAGTTATATTTTTGATTTAAATCAAAAATATATTTTTAAAAATTTAGAATTATATAGAAATAAAATTTATGTTAATTCTAATATATCTTTAGATAATAAAATAGAAACAAATTTTATGGTTGGTTTTGGTTATTGTGCAGATTTTTTTTTATTTGGAGTAGATGATTTAAAAAGTAGAACAGAAAAACTTAAAGATTTATTTTATAATTATTCGACAGAAATGGATGAAGAACGTTTAGCTTTTGTTGAAAAAAAAGATGATTTTGAAGATTTTTGTTATCAGACGCGTTTAAAAAAATATGCTAAAAGGGATAAAGTTATTTCAATTGTTCGTCGTAAAATTAATTGGAATTTTCGACAAAGTTATCGTAGAAAATTATATAAGTTGAAATTATTTAGTTTTTTTAAACAGTTTTATTCATTAATTTTTTAAAAAAAAAAATATTTTTTAGCAGAAAATTTAGAGTCAGTTAATAATTATAAATATTTGAAGTTTTGTGAAAAAAGTAAAAATCGTGGTAAATTTTTAAAAAATTTAATTTATTTTAATTTGTTAAATAGATTTCATTATGATAAAGTAGATAAAAATGAATTGATTTTTTTTGAAAGGAAAAGTAATTTAAATAATTTAAGTTTAATAAAAAATAATTAAAAGGATTTTGTTTATAAAGAAATTATTAATTATTTTATATATTTTCAAACAATGATGAGTTTGATCCTGGCTCAGAGTGAATGCTCAAAGCATGCCTAATACATGCAAGTCTAAAGTTTTTTTTTTTATTAAAAAAGACTTGGCGCACTGGTGAGTATTAATATGAGAAATTAACCCACAAATTTGGAGTAATTAGAATATACATAAACTTTTAGTTTATGACTATAATTTCATATAAATTAAATTTTATTTTGTGAATAGGACCGTAAAGATACTCGTTGCAGGATAATGAGTTGGGATAATCTTAATAGTTTAAATTTAAAAAGATTTGTATCATTTGTGGACAAGCTCGTATAGGATTTAGAGTGTTGGTAAGGTAATGGCTTACCAAATCGATTATCCTTAACTGTCTGGGAGGATGTACAGTCACATTGGGTCTGAAACAGAACCCAACTATCGAAGGGGTAGCAGCAGTAGGGAATCTTGACAATGTGCTAACGCACGATCCAGCAATGCTTTAGAGGTGAAGAAGGTTCAAGAAATCGTAAATCCGTTATAATAGATATGAGATTGGAAGGTGCTATCTTTATCGTTACTATTATAGAAGCTCCGACTAACTTCGTGCCAGCAGTCGCGGTAATACGAGGGGAGCAAGTGTTATTCATACTGATTGGGCGTAAAGGGTACGTAGGTTGTTAATTAAGTTTGAAGTTAAAATCTGGAGCTCAACTCCTTTAAAACTTTTTGATACTAATTAACTTGAGTAATAAAGAGGATAGTCGGACTCTTAGTGTAGAGATAAAATTCGATGATATTAAGGATACGAACTTGCGTAGGCAACTATCCATTTATTACTGACACTGAGGTACAAAAGTATGGGGAGCAAATAGGATTAGAGACCCTAGTAGTCCATACCGTGACCTATGAGTATTGAACTTTAAATTATTATTATAGTTTTTTGATTCAAGCTAACGCGTAAATACTCCGCCTGGGGACTAAGGCCGCAAGGTTAAAACTCAAAGGAATTGACGGAGATCAGACCAAGTAGTGGAGCATGTGGTTTAATCCGATAATCCGCGTAGAACCTTACCAATTCTAGTTTGTATTTAAAAATATATAGTATTATATTGATTAGTTTTGTTACAATTTAAGTTATTGTTTCAAAATAAATACAGTCAGGTGTTGCATGGCTGTCGTCAGTCCGTGTCGTGAGATGTCGGGTTAAATCCGATAACGGACGCGACCCTCGAACTAAATTTTTTTAGTTGAACGATAATGTAAGATTATAGGAAGGTGAGGACAACGACAAGTCGTTATGCCTTTATGAATTGGGCTACACACGTGCTACAATGGTACTTACAAAGAGATGCAAAAACGCAAGTTTTAGCTATTCTTCAAAAAGAAATCGTAGTTCGGATTATTCTCTGCAATTCGAGAATATGAAGCTGGAATTACTAGTAATCGTATATCAGCACGGTACGGTGAATTCGGAACCTGGTCTTGTACACACCGCCCGTCACGCCATGGAAGCAGGTTTTGTATTACATATCTGAAAAGATTTTTAGATTAAATTTTAGAGCAATTAGTTGATTTCTTGTTTGCTTTTTTTAATTCAAAAATAATTTTCAGAATATCGATGCAAGATGGGTAACTGGGGCGAAGTCGTAACACGGTAGCTGTAGGGGAACCTGTTGCTGGAATAAAAAGGGATTGTAGTTTAACGGGTAAAATAAATGTTTTGCACACATTAGAAGTTGGTTCGAGCCCAGCCTATTCCATTTTACTTAAAAATTTTTGTAGATAGTATAAAGGTATTACACGTACTTGCAAAGTTTGAGATGGGGGTTCAATTCCCTCTCTACGGTTATATGCATAGCTCAGTTGGTAGAGCAATGGCCTTTTAAGCCACTGGTCCTCGGTTCGAGCCCGAGTGCAATCATTTTTTTTTTAAAGAAGGAGTGGAGTAATGGTAGCTCGTTAGGCTCATGACCTGAAGGTAGAGGTTCGATTCCTTTCTCCAAGTAAAACTAAAGGTATAGCCAAGTTGGTAAGGCAGTGTTTTTTGATGACATGTATCGGGGTTCGAGTCCCTCTACCTTGATTTTTTAAAGTTTTGGGTGTAGTTCAGTTGGTAGAGCGGCAAGTTGTGATTTTGTAAGACGGGGTTCGAGTCCCTCCACCCACCTAAAATAAACCCTTAGTTTAACAGGATAAAACTTTACTCTTTCACAGTAAAAATATCGGTTCAAGTCCGGTAGGGTGTATTATTTAAATTTTTAAGGAGGTGGCTGAGTGGTTAAGGCAACGGATTGCTAATCCGTCTTGTTGAAAGACAAGCATGGGTTCGAATCCCATTCTCCTCTAAAATATTACTAAAGGAATAATTTAATTGGTAGAATTTTACTCTCATAAGGTAATAGTGTTGGTTCGAGCCCAGCTTCCTTCGAAGTTTAAAAGAGGATGGCTGAGTGGCTTAAGGCGGCGGTTTTGAAAGCCGTAGTGTTTAACACCGTGGGTTCGAATCCTACTCCTCTCTTAGTATACTTAAAATTAAGAAAAAAAATAATTAAAAACAAAATACCAGTAGAATTTTAAAAATTTTTTTTTTGTAAAAAGTTATAGTTCATTTGTCTACTTATTTTTGGGAAAGCAAATGTAGTCCTTTTTTTTAAGTTATGTTATATTTTATATATATATATAATTTACAATGACGTGGTGTAATGGTAACATATCGGTTTGTCGAGCCGTAAGCTGTTGGTTCGAATCCAACCGTTAGTGTTTTTAGTCGTAGCTTAATTGGTAAAGCATTAACCTTCTAAGTTAAAGTATGTTGGTTCGAGTCCGATCGACGTAATAATAATAAAAAATTAAAATATAGGGTTAGTTTAATGGTAAAACTATGGTTTCCAAAACCGTCATTGGTAGTTCGAGTCTATCACCCTGTGATTAAAAACTTAGTAGCTCAACGGTTAGAGCAGTTGGCTGTTAACCAAAAGGTTACTGGTTCAAATCCAGTCTAAGTCGTTTTACTGATAGCTATAGTTAAGACCTGTATTAGTGAATACAGCAGTTCCAAACATTTTATGCTTGGCGGAATTGGTAGACGCGGTAAATTCAAAATTTATTTCATTTATGAGTATTGGTTCAAGTCCAATAGCAGTTATTATAAAAAAAATTTTTTATGAGGATGGCTGAGTGGTTTAAGGCGGCAGACTGTAAATTTGTTGTGGTTTCACGTCGTGGGTTCAAATCCTACTCCTCACATAATATAAACCTGTCGTTTAATGGTAAGATATGCCGCTCATAATGGTTATGATGTTGGTTCAAATCCAACCGGGTATATTAGTTTAACTATGAATATTATTCTAAATATATATAATTAGTTATATATATTTTTTGTCTTATATATTTTTTAATTAAATTATGTTTGGTAAGAGATTTTCAAGATTAAAAAAAGAAAGTATGTTAGTAGATATAGCTTATAATATGGGTATAAGTTATTCAGCACCTTCAGGTTTATCATATATGTGGAATTTTGGTTCTTTAGCATTATTAAGTTTAGTTGTACAAATTTTTACAGGAGTTATGTTAGCTTTATTTTATACAGGTCATGCAGATTTAGCTTTCGACTCCGTAGAACATATTATGAGAGATATTAATTATGGTTGGTTTTTACGTTATACACATGCTAATGGTGCATCTCTTTTTTTTGCCGTAGTTTATTTACATATTTTTAGAGGTTTATATTTTGGTTCATATTATATGCCGAGAAATAAGCTTTGGGTTTCAGGAGTTTTTATTTTATTTGTTATGATTGGAACAGCTTTTATGGTTATGTATTACCGTGGGGTCAAATGAGTTTTTGGGCTGCAACAGTTATTACTAATTTAGTTTCAGTAATACCTTTTTATGGGTTTTTAATAGTAGTTTGGTTTTGGGAGGTTTTAGTGTTGATGTGCCTACTTTAAATAGATTTTTTGCATTACATTATTTAATGCCATTTGTTTTAACTGGTTTAATTATTTTACATTTATTTTTTCTTCATGAAGCAAAATCGGGAGAACCTTTAGGGCTTTCAAGTGTTTCATTAGATGGTATACCTTTCGGTTTTTATTATATAATTAAAGATATATATGGTTTTGTTTATTATTTTTTAATATTATGTATTTTAGTTTTTTATTATCCTAATTTATTAGGTCATTCTGATAATTATATTTTAGCTAACCCAGTTGTAACACCAGCTCATATAGTTCCAGAATGGTATTTTTTACCTTTTTATGCTATTTTAAGATCAATTACTAATAAGCTTGTTGGAGTTATTTTTATGATGCTTGGTATTTTTGTTTTACTTTTAATGCCTTTGGTTTTAAACCAACGAAAAGAGTTGTCATTTGTACCTTTATCAGGATTTTTTAGACCATTTTATGAAAAAGTTATTCAAATTTTTTTATTTAGTTGTATTATTTTAGGTTGGATAGGAGGAAATCCAGTTGTGTATCCATATGTTTGGATAGTGTATTTTTTACTATAGTTTATTTTATTTCTATAACATATGGTGTTAATTTGGCTATGGATTTAGAATTTATAAGTTTTAATGAAATTTTTTTATTAGAAAATGAAAAAATAAATGAATTTGATTATTATAAAGGAAGAAGTGCATGGGATATGTTTTCAATGCATGTACATTGGGAATTTAATTATTTAGATTATTTAGGTGAGCCAATAGAGTTCTTTTAATAAATAAGTACTACGTATGATAATTGATAATATTTCTATTTTAAAAAGTAATAAAATAAATGTTAAAGCTAAATATAAATTAATTTCATTTGAAAAGAAGTCAGTAGAAATACAAACATTTAATTCATTAGTAAATTTAGAGAAGAATTTAGTTAGTTTTGTTTTTTTTATTAAAAAAAAAAGACCAGATTATGATATATTAAAAAAAGAGGAGGGTAAGCCGTTTGATATTTTTGATTTTGATTATGCATTAGGTTTTTTTTCTGGTTGTTCACATTTTAGTTTTCGGGTTACTTTTAAAGAATATAAAAGTGGTTTAAAGGCAGCAAAATTTAGTTTATTATTAAATCAGTTTTGTTTAAAATTAGAGCGTTTTATTGAAATTGTAAATGAAATTTTAATAAATAATTTTTGTATAGATTTTTATGAAGATTTTTTTGGAGATTATTTAGTTGATTTTGATTTAAAAATACATTTTTTAGTAATTTTAAGAACTTATAGTAAAGTAAATACAACAACAAAATTTTTTATAGTGCCTAAAGGTTGTTTTTTAGGTCATTTAAGAGAATATATATGGTTTAGTTTATTTACAGATTCATTATTTTTATATACAGTTTCAACATATTATAAAGGGTTTAAAAGATATTTAGGTGTAATTTTTCTTTTGTTGATTTTTTATGTTTATAAATTAATTCATTTTAATTATTTAAATTAATTAATAAATATAAAATTTATGATTATGAAGAACGTGCTTTTGAATCATTAGGAAATGCTTTAGTTTTAAATAATAATTCATTTACTTTATATTGTAAATCTAATTTTAAAATTTTGAAATATTCATATTTTTTTTCTTCACGTTGTTTAGAGTTTTTTATGGAGGGTGGAGAAGAGGTAGATTTTGATTATAAGTTTTTAATAAAAAATTTAAATTTTGATATAAATAATTATTTTGATTTAGTTACATTAGATGACGATTTTTTAGTTTTAAATGATTAAATTAAAAAAAAAAAAATTTAAAAATTTGATATTGAAGGTAGATGCTTATCGAAAATATATACGTTCAGTAAATTTTATTAATAATTATAAAAAAAAAATTTGTTTAGTTTGTTATTCTATTTCTTTTGGAGGGTATAGTTTAAATTTATTAAAGGATTACTTTTCTTATAAAAATTATGAAATTTATAATTATAAAGATAATTTTGAATTTTTGAATTTAAATTCAAAAATTCAAAATTATCTTTATAATTATAAATTTCATAATTTTTATAAGAAAAGT
>Ga0100381_1000907_pt1 | contig 29173 bp, 28 predicted proteins | sample CryGeymeta201505_FD_80416 | JGI IMG/M metagenome (GOLD analysis project Ga0100381, IMG submission 80416) | Groundwater microbial communities from Crystal Geyser aquifers in Utah, USA - Crystal Geyser metaG 2015-05 | ecosystem: Environmental > Aquatic > Deep subsurface > Groundwater | place: USA...
ATAAACTAACCGCTAGCTCTCTTGATTATTCAATTTTTCTTTTTTATTTCAACGCCTTTCTATTTTATTCCTTTTGGCAATTCGCTGTCAATGGAGTTTATCCACAGGCGCTTTTTTTATTATATTTATCGTGCAAATTACTCCTTCTTCCATTCTTCAGTTTGCCGAGGAAGCAGTTTTTCGGCTTGTTCCGGATAGCGCATTATTTCTTCGGAAATCTTTTCCATTCGCGCGCCTTGAGAGCCTTTTATGAGAATTACGTCACCTTCTTGAAGCTCTTTTTGAATAGGGATTTTTGCTTCACTTGACGAATCATAGCAGAAAATATTCTTTTTGTCAAGACCGGCTTTCTCGGCTTCATCGGCAATAAATCTCGCTTTGTCTCCGACGACAAAAAGGACTTGCGCCACTTCGGCCACTTTTCGGCCCACTTCCCGATGACCGGATTCCGTATCTTCGCCAAGTTCAAGTATATTTCCAAGAGCGGCCAGTTTTCTCTGCTCGGCCTTGATTTTCTGGAGCACTTCAAGCGCGGCCAGAGTTGATTGCGGCGCGGCGTTATAGCTGTCTTCAATGATCATCGTGTTTTTGATTCCGTCAATGATATTAAGCCTTCCGGCAGGAGATTGAAAATTTTTGAGCGCTTCAGCGATTTCCAAAAGATTCATTTCAAAATGAATGCCGACCGCCGCCGCCGCCAAAACCGCATAAATCTGCGGCCGGCCAACCGAACGCATAAGCCGCACGGGAACTATCGCCCCGTCATAGCTCAACTTGAAACTGATGCCTTTGATTTTGCTGACGTCCCCGCCGTGATGATCTTTCGACTTCTCGTAGCCAAAAAATATGTCTGACGCCTGCACGTCCGCGTTTTCCGAAAATCCATAAAATATTTTCTCCGCCTGTATATCTTTCGCCATTGCCCGGACTTCCTGATCGTCGCAATTGAGGACAGCCAAACCTTCTTTATTCAAATATTTCACCAAAGCGCTTTTTTCCCGAGCAATCTGTTTTTTGTCCCTGAAAAATTCCAAATGACTGATTCCGACTGCTGTTACGACTCCAACTTCGAGTTTGATAAAATCAACCAGATATTTTATATCTCCCGGCCGGTCAGCACCCATTTCAAGGACCAGAACTTCCGGATAATTTTTCTTTCGGCCCAAATATATTACTCCCAGCGCCTGAAACAGCGCCAACCCCCATTTTGCGAAACTTCCCCCGCCGCTTTCCAGCCCCAAAACCGAAAGAGGCAAACCAATTTCGTTGTTATAATTCTTCTCGTTTTTGCGCACCCGGAATTTCGACGCAAGAACTGTGTAAATCGCTTCTTTGGTCGAAGTTTTTCCCACCGAACCGGTCACGCCGACAATCCGCGGTTCGAATTTGCGCAGTGCCTTGACCGCTAAATATTTCAGGATTTTTTCGAGTAAGAGAATTTTGCGAGACTTTCCGCTAAAGGCGGATCCGCCTTTAGCGGACATAATATTATTCATAATTCCAAAATTATTTTTTCTTTTTCTTCTTATCTTTTTTCTTTTCTTCCTCTGCTGGCTGCTGCGGTGTTGGCTGTTCTTCCCTCGGCGCCTGGTATATCGAAACATCATGGGTCGCGTTGAAGAGATCAACATCTCTCTGGGTATATTCCTCCGTCGGCTCGACTCCGAAATAATCTAGCATGAATTTCGCCATTTCGCCAAATGTCGGCGCGGCGCTTGATTCGGCCCACTCGACGTTCCTCGGATTGTCGAGCTTCACAAGCATCACGAATTTCGGATCATAGGCCGGAGCAAAACCGGCAAAAGATCCAACATGCGCTCCTTCTTCATATCCGGGGCCGTCTTTTTTGGGAATTTGGGCCGTTCCCGTTTTCCCGGCAATGAGATAGCCCGGCACGCCGGCTCTTTTTCCGTGCCCGTTCTTCACAACACTCACAAGCATTCGGGCTAAATCAAGCGAAGTCTCTTTGGAAATAACTTCTCTTTTTTTCTCCGGCTGGAAAACAATTTCAGAACCGTTTTTATAAACTATTTTTTCAACCAGATGGGGTTTTATTAATTTGCCACCATTTGCAATCGTGGCAAAGGCGTTCACGAGCTGTATCGGCGTCATGGAAATTCCCTGGCCGAAAGTTGCCGTGAAAGTATTGATATTTTTGAGTTCCGCGAGCCCGGAGATACTTCCGGGAACTTCCCCTAAAGTATCAATTTCCGTCTTTTCCCCGAAACCGAAATTTTTCATGTACTCGTAAAAACGCAAGTTGCCAAGCAATTTTCCCACGAATATCGCTCCCGTGTTCAAAGATTTTTCGAGCACCTGCATCATCGTTTGCACTCCATTAGCTTTCCCATCGGAATTTTTGATGGTATAGCCGGCTTCGTTCACCGCGCCGGTGTCGGTATAGGTTGTGTCAGGCGTCACAACTTTGGCGTCAATTCCAGCCGACATCGTGATCGGCTTGAAAACCGAACCGCATTCATAGATATGATTCACAACCGGATTGGCAAAAAGAGACATATCCTCCACCCCGGAAAAATCATTGGGGTTGAAATCCGGCGCCGAAGCCATTGCCAAAACCGCGCCCGTCTGCGGTTCGAGAATGACAATGCTTCCGCTGTCGGCTTTGAATTTTTCAAGAGCTTTTTTAATCGCCATTTCCGCCCGGTACTGAATCGTGTGATCAACGGTCAAGTATAAATCGGCTCCATCCTCGGCCGGCGACATCACCTTTTCGCTAATTGAAATCCAGCGCCCGCCCGTGTCTCTCTCCTGCTCAAGTCTCCCTTCGCTTCCTTCAAGCTCTTTGTTCCAATAGGCCTCCAGTCCGTAGCGGCCTTTCACTTTATTCCCGTCCGATCCGACAAAACCGACGAGCTGCGACGCGAAATTTCCGCCCGGATAAAACCTTTCGTCTTCCGGAGACATATAAATTCCTTTTAGTTTCTTTTCGCGTATTTGCGAGGCTTTGTCCTCATCAACCTTATGCTTGAGAACCGCATACCAGCCGCCGCGATTGTCGATTTTTTCTTCCAGTTCCCTTTCGTCAAGTTCAAGAATTGGCGCGATTTGCCTAGCCGTTTCTCTTGGATTTTCCACCTCGCGGGGGACGGCAAAAACAAGATTGAGCTCCTTGTTCACCGCCACGGGATAATAACTGTCACCGTCCCTCACAAAAATCTCGCCCCGCTTGGGAATCAAATCCTCAAAAATTTTGTGCTGGTCGGAAGCTAATTCCCGATAATAACTGTGCGCCAAAACCTGCAGAGTATAAAGCCGGAAAAGTATCATTGCAACTGCCGTCAGAATAAAAAAAATCAGAATATAAATCCGGAAGTTTGTTTTGAGGGAACTTCTTTTATGCTTGGAAAATTTACTTTTAGTCATCTATTTCATCGCCACATCACCCGGCAAATTCATATAGCTTACGTCTTTCGGGGCAATCATATTAAGCTCTTTTGTCTTTTCTTCGATTTTATACATTGATTTGAGCTCTGCCGCCTGAATTTGAAGCCGCTCATTTCCTTTTTTGAGATCATTCAGCTGTTTTTCAAGTTTGTCTATCTCATAACCTTTTGTGGCCATATTGTTAACTTCGAAAATATAGAAAACTCCCGTTGCGCAAACGAGCACCACCAGAAAAAAACTCAAAGTCACCCGCCCTACCTTTGGCTGGCTTTTCAAAATCCTTTTTCGTTCACCAAATCTCGCGGAGCTGGAGTGAGTGAGAGTGAGAAATCGACTCATGGAAATGCGTCCCCCTGTTGTCAGTGATCAGTAATCAACAATCAATAATTTGGTATTGATTATTGATTATTGTTCACTGTTCACTGAAAGTTTCTCCGCTACTCGGAGCTTCGCGCTTCTCGCTCTGGGGTTTTCTCCAATTTCCTTTTCGCCCGGTACAATCGGCTTTTTCGTAATAATTTTCAATTGCCTCTTGTGAGCGCAAATACATTTCGGAAAATTGGGCGGACAAAGACAATCGTGTGATTCATCCCGAAAAAAATTCTTTACAATCCGGTCCTCAAGCGAATGAAAGCCGATAACCATTAATCTGCCTTCACGCGCCAAAACTTCGACCGCCTGTTCTAAAAACTTTTTCAAATTTTCAAGCTCCTGATTCACTTCAATTCGCAGGGCCTGAAAAACTTTTGTAGCAGGATGAATTCTATTGCGGTCCGTCCGCATTCCTTTTTGGTCGCGCGGTCGGACCTCTTTCGGAACACTTTTCAAAATAACCCTCACCAATTCTCCGGTCTTCCCTATTTTTCCAATTTTCCTCGCCTGAACAATCCCCTTGGCAATTCTCCTTGCGTACTTTTCCTCTCCGTATCTCCAAAAAATATCCGCCAAATCTTTTTCAGAATATCCGTTGACGACATCCGCCGCCGTTTTTTCCTGAATTTCGGGAGAGTAGCGCATATCGAGCGGCCCGTTTTTCAAAAAACTGAATCCTCTCTTTGCATCTTCGATTTGATCGGAGCTGAATCCAAGATCGACAAAAACTGCGTCTACTCCCGATATTACATCGGGGAGCCCCCTGATGATATTATCTAAATTTGAATAGTTATCGTTGACCCCGCACCAGTGCCCGACAATTTGGTTCCCCTGCCATAAAGGCCGAAAAATATTAGAGAAAATAATATCATGAGAATTACTTTTCACTGGCGCGGGACGTATTTCAAATCCTTCTTTTTTCAATTTTCCGGAAAAATGCTCTATCACTCTTTTGTCCCAGTCAATCGTGATTAATTTCCCACCCGGTAAAATTTTTTTCAAAATTTCAATCGCGTGCCCGCCGGCTCCGAGAGTCCCGTCAATGACCGTCATCCCCGATTTCAAATTCAGATTCTTTATAACTTCTTTGAGTAAGACGGGTTTATGAATCATCCGTCGACTTCCTAACATTCGATGTTAGGAATTTCCTAACATCGAATGTTAGGATCTCTAATAAATTCCCAGTTTCCCCAACTGCTCCGCGATTTCGTCCGTATTTTTTTCAGCCTCTCTTTTGTACTTGTTCCAGTTCGCGCCGTCCCAGATTTCAAGCCGGTTATAAAGTCCCGCAATCACTACTTCTTTCTTCAGTCCCGCGTATTCTTTGAGATAGTCTGGTATCAGCACCCGGCCAAGTTTGTCAATGTCAACATCCACCGCGCCGGCAAGTATAAGCCTCACAAAACTTCTTGTCCCCGACTCCCCCATCGGAAGACTTCCAAGTTTTCCCGAGAGTTCCTCCCAGGTTTTCATTGGATATACAAAAAGACATTTATCGAGCCCGCGCGTAATAACCGCCCTTCCTGAAAAAGTTTCCCGGAATTTTGACGGAATGGCAACGCGCTTCTTCGGATCAATGTTGTGGCTATATTCCCCAATGAACATTTTTTTATAGCGACAAAGAAAAATGCAAACAGTACTCCCCCGTTTGTTTATCCACAGAATGGTCTACTTATCCCCACCTTTATCCACTCTGCAACACTTTTATTACATTCTAATCCACTGGGAAACATCCGTCAACACTTCGCGCCAAAATAAAAAATCGCTTATATAAGCGATGCAATAGCCAAATTACGCACAAGTTATCCACTATTTTTCATATAACACATAGCATGGAACATAGAACACTACAAAAAACAATTTGCAGTTAATTGAAATTCTCTTTTGTTTTATGTTGTGTGTTCCATGTTTCATGATGGAAGCCCTTGCGCCTATTTGAAAGCTATTATATAATTGAGATGTAATACAAAAAGAAACACAAAAGCGATCGGCTGATAGGGGGATTTTTGTTTGATTGAGCTACCAGCTGATCGCGGAGATGAAAAATGCCGAAAAAGAAAAACAACGAAAAAGATAGAGATCAGGAACTCCGGAAGATTGCCGCCATTCGGGAAATGATCGCCAATGCCGAACGCACCATCGCGTCGGCGCGGGCGATGCTGGCTCAAATTGAAGGCAAGCCAGCAAAAAAGACTGCGCCGCGAATCATTTCAGATGAAGAAGGCGAAATCGTGGAAGGAGTTTTTGACGGCCAAGTTATGATGGGAACCGACGGAAAGCAATATCCCGTTCCGGCCAACTATGCTTCAAAGTCAAAGCTGGTCGAGGGCGATATGCTTAAGCTCACAATCACTCCGGACGGTTCTTTTGTTTATAAGCAAATCGGCCCGGTCGAGCGAAAACGGCTCATTGGAATCGTGAGCCAGGACGATCTGGGAAATTATGTCGTCCTTGCCGAAGGAAAAGCCTACCGCGTCCTTCTCGCTTCCGTCACCTATTTCAAAGCCGAGCCTTCTGACGAAGTTACCATTGTCGTTCCCCGCGACAGCGAATCGGTTTGGGGAGCTATTGAAAATTTGGTGAAAAAAGGAGCGGCGGGAGAATTCGCTGCGGAAAATTTTGGGAAAGAAGAAAGCCAAGCAGAGGAAAAAGAAGAAAAGATAATAAAAAGTACAGAAGACAAACTCGGCCAGGATGGCAAATTGGAAAATGATTTCATCGACGAATGGACGCCGGAACTTGAAAAATTAAGAGAGGAAGCGAGCAAGCCGGTGACATAAAAGAATTTTATCAGCATTCTCATGTGTCAAAAACTCATATCTGACCTAATCAAACGATATCCCATCATCCCCCAATTCATAAAGTTCGCCCTCATTGGCTTTATGAATTTTTTTATCGATATCGCCGTTCTCAATCTGGAAATGTTCTTGAGCGGCAAAAGTTCGGGGGTTTATTATACTTTTTTCAAGGCTGTTTCATTCCTGTGTGCCGTTATTTTCAGTTATTTTTTCAATAAGTACTGGGCTTTCCAAGACCGAAAGAAAACAGAGCAAGCCAAACAATTCTCCCAATTTCTTTTTGTCAGTATTATCGGGATGATCATTAATGTCATCACTGCCAGCACCATCGTAAACTACATCGCTCCTCAAATAAAGTTTATCACTCTTTCCGGAAAACTCTGGGGCAATCTCGGCGCCGTCGGCGGCTCGGCCATCGGCCTCATTTGGAATTTCATCGGCTACAAGTTTTGGGTGTTTAAGAAATAGAGAAAAGTTTGGAAAAGCTTGGCTTTGAGGAATTCCGCCAACTTGTTTGGCGGAAGGAAAAAGCCGAGCTTTAGATAAACAAGCGCCAAACGCTTTTTTTATTTTGCCTGCCCGAAATGCTTTGTTTTTGCAATTTTAAAGATATTATTTTTATACTACTAGTTAATGTGCAAATTTCAATGCTCACCTAAGGCAAGGCATTTCAAAGCAGGCGGGCTTTTTTGATTTTTTACTCCAAACGCTATAATATACTTTCATGAGCACCACTCTCTACCGCAAATACCGCCCCGCCACTTTTTCCGAGGTCATCGGACAAAAGCACGTCGTGCGAACGCTTCAAAACGCTATCAAATCCGATCGGATCGGGCAGGCTTATCTTTTCGCCGGCCCAAGGGGAACGGGTAAAACTTCAGTTGCCCGGATTTTTGCCAGGACTATCAACTGTGCCGCAATGAAAAATGGAGAGCCTTGCCTCAAATGCGATTCTTGCAAAACTATTCTTGACGGCCGCGCGCTTGATATCATCGAAATAGACGCCGCCTCGCATACCGGCGTGGATAATATTCGAGAACTGCGAGAAACGGTGAAATTGCCACCGTCAGCACTCAAATACAAAGTATATATAATCGACGAAGTCCACATGCTTTCTGGCGGCGCTTTCAACGCGCTTCTCAAAACTCTCGAAGAGCCGCCGGCGCATGTGATATTCATTCTTGCCACGACTGAAGTCCACAAAATTCCGGAAACAATTCTTTCTCGCGTGCAAAGATTTGATTTCACTCGGCTGACAATTGAAGAAATAATCAAGCGCCTTGAAGAAATCGCGAAACTCGAGAAAGTAAAAGTGGACCGCGAAGCTTTGGAAATCATCGCCACGTACTCCGAAGGCGGAATGCGAAATGCCGAGAGCGTTTTGGGGCAGGTAATCGCGCTTGAAGACAAAAAAATTACAACTTCTGAAGTGGAATTTCTTTTGAGAACCGTTTCGGAAAAATTCGTCGCGGAATTTGTCGATCTCGCCATTGAAAAAAAATATTCCGAAATTTTCTCGAAAATCAGCGAACTTCGCGAGATGGGAATTGATTTCAAAAATTTCGGGAAATCGCTCTTGAATTATCTTCGCCAGATGCTGGTTGTGAAAATAAACCCTGAACTTGGAAAAAAATTATCATATGAATTGACAAAGGAAAGATTGGAAAAAATCAACAATCAGCTTGGCGCAATCGAGACAAATGAAATCCTGGAGCTCATAAATACTCTTCAGGAAAATATCGAAAAATTCAAATCAAGTCCGATTCCCCAGCTTTTTCTAGAGGTAAGCATCGCAAAAATCGCTTTGCAAAATCCAAATCCAGAAGCCAGGTTACCGGAAAATCCCTCACCAGTCTTCGAAAAGCATGCGGCTGTAGCCAATGAAACCGCCGAGTCACCGAAAAATTCAAACCCTGAAAAGTCTGATTTTGATTTGGTCCTCTCCAGCTGGCCGGACATTATTGAATCTCTCAAAAGCTACAATCACTCTCTTTCCTCGGTTCTCAAAATGTCCCAGCCGGCTTTGATTAACGGAAAATATTTGGTTCTCCGCACAAAGTACTCTTTTTATAATGATAAAATCTCCGAAACCAAAAACCGATTGACAATCGAAAAAGCGATTGATAAGATAACCGGCGTTCAATTGAAAGTGAAAGCTCTCACGGAAAAAGAATTTTCCGCCCAATACCCGGATTTCAAAGAGAGAAAAAGCCTTCTTCAGGAGGCGGTGGATATATTTGGGGGAAAAATTGTGAAAGATTAATTGTCCGGTAGCCAAGTGGTCCTGTCATTCGACATGGTGAAGCCGTTTAATACAAAATATGCATTACGTTTATATTCTACTCTTAAATAATGGCCAGCTCTATACAGGAAGTAGCGACAACTTAAAACAAAGAATCTCTGATCATAAATGCGGCAAAGTTAAATTCACAAGTAAGCGATTGCCAGTTAAATTGATACACTACGAAGCGTATTTAATAAAAGGTGATGCAACAAGAAGGGAAAAATATTTAAAAACTACAGAGGGGAAAAGATTTTTAAAACAACAAATAAAAGAATTGCTACTAAATATAGAAAATGATTTACATTCCGGGATCGTCTAATGGTAGGACAGCAGCCTTTGAAGCTGTTTATCTACGTTCGAATCGTAGTCCCGGAGCATCTCGTGAAATACGTATTTAGATACGTATTTTTGTTTTGATATAATTTTAGCCCGTAAGAAGAAAATGGGATTTTCTTCGCAGGCGACAGGCAGGAAGCTCTTGGACAAAAATCAAATAATATCTTATTATTATATCGATGAATCGACCGGCGCGTTGTATTTTTTCTTTTTCCCGTTGAGAACAGCGCTTACTTTCTGCGTGCCGTCAAAAGCGGCACCGGCTGGAAAAGCGAGCGAGAAAATAACAGCGAAAATGATAATTTTTGTTTTTGTCATTTTTTTGTTTTAAGAGCGAATTTGCATTATTATACCACAAAATGGTAAAATTAGTAAACAATTCCTAAAACAAAAACGTGGAACAAAAACAAATTCAACCAAAGCAGGATCCCGGCAAGAAAGTGCTCGTTATTATACTTTCAGTGATCGGAGTGCTTGTCTTTTTGAGTTTCATCGCGGGAACGGTTTATGGATGGAAAAAATATTCCCAAAAGAAAAAAGAAATGCAATCCCTCGAGCGGCAGATAAAGACACTCAAGCAGGGACTTTCCCAAAAAGAAACCGGCGCAAGCGGCGCTTCGACTATCAGCGAATCACCCGTTTCAACCGACGATTACGCCGGCTGGAAAACATATACCAACAGTGAGATCGGTTATACTTTGAAATATCCGGCTGATTGGACTATAAAAGAAACCAGCGAGTTTAGTCCGGTTCGCGACGCAACCGTCAAATACATCACCGTTAATACTCCCGGAAAAAAATATTTTCTCCACTAGGGACTGAAAGAAAAAGGCGACAGCTTTTATATTTCTGATCGAACCGGAATGGGAGCGGGAGAAGAAAAGAAAACAGGAAAAATTACAATTCTGGGAACAGAAGTGGATATTAATAATTTTGTATTCAAGGGAAAAGCCAAGGAAATATTCTATCCGACAGCTGGAAGTTTTCCGACCAGCAACGGAAAATATGAATTTACCGCTACTCTTAGTTATGGCTCCGGTTCCAATTGGGACACTGTCGATCTCTCAAGTGTTCCGGAAAAAGCTCTCGCTGAAAAAATCCTAAAATCCGTCACTCTTTCCGCAAGGTCGGCTTCAGCAGAAGGATGTTCGCAAAGTTTCACCAACGAAGAAAATCTGAACAAGGCCGACTGGAAAACCGTTTCCAACTCCAAAAACGGATATTCCTTGAAATATCCGAAAAGTTGGAGCATCAACGAAAAAAAAGACGACTATCTCCAAATGGGAAATGACGAGAACGCAGAATATTTCGAATGGCGATCGGGCCCAATGACCGGCACTGATTATATGGGCTATAAGGAAGACAGCCACAAAAATATTTCTGTCGGTTGCCAGAGCGCGAAAATCACTTATTTTTCCGGTGATCCGACTGCTGACCCGCCCGGCGACGCGAAAGACCGGCTGATTTTGGTCCAATTCGAAAAAAGCAGAATCCCGCACGTCATCATTTTCACCTACAAATATTTCGGCGCGTCGATCTCAAGCGACATCGTGGAAATGTTCAATTTGATTTTAAAGACGGCGGAGTTTAATAAATAAAAATATGGACCCCGAAACAAAAGAAAATCAGCCCAAGGCTGATCCCCGCCTGACGGACGGGCAGGCGCCTCGGGCGGAACTTGAAGTTCTGCAAAAAAGAGTGGAAGAAATTTATATTTCGGTTGAAAAAACAAGAAAATATTTTCTATGGACGCTTATTATCACCGTTGTGATGATTGTCCTCCCGCTCATTGGTCTTGCCATCGTCATTCCGATTTTCATGCAAACGCTTTCTTCGAGCTTAGGGATATAATCATCCCACCTGATAATTCGGCGATTCCTTCGTGATAGTCACATCGTGAACGTGGCTTTCTTTGAGCCCCGCGTTGGAAATTCGGACGAACTTCGCTTTTTCGCGCAACTCTTTAAAATTCACCGCGCCGCAGTATCCCATGCCTGACCGCAAGCCGCCGACCAGCTGATGGACACTGTTCGCGAGCGGGCCTTTGGCGGGAACGCGCCCCTCAATTCCTTCCGGAATAAGTTTTGAAGCTTCGACTTTCCCTTGCCCGTACCGGTCGGCAGAGCCGTCGAGCATCGCACCAAGCGACCCCATTCCGCGATAGAGTTTATAATTTCTTCCCTGGTATAAAATTGTTTCTCCCGGCGCTTCGTCCGTTCCGGCAAAAAGGCTCCCAATCATCACGGCGTTAGCCCCCGCCGCGAGAGCTTTAACGATATCGCCCGAAAATTTGATCCCGCCGTCGGCAATTACCGGAATTTTATATTTCGCCGCAGTTTTCACGACATCAAAAACAGCTGTGAGCTGCGGCATTCCGGCGCCGGAAACAATCCGCGTCGTGCAGATTGAGCCGGGACCGACTCCCACTTTCAGGGCATCAGCGCCCGCTTTGATCAAATCCTCTGCTCCTTCCGCGGTGACAATATTTCCGGCTGTCACCGGAATATCAAAATTTTTCCTGATGTCGCGCAAGGTTTTCAGCACCGTTTCCGTATGCCCATGAGCCCGGTCAATGGAAACCAAATCCACTCCGGCTTTCACGAGAAGCTCCACGCGCTCCAAAACATCCGCGCCCGTCCCCACCGCCGCGCCCACTCGCAACCTTCCCGCACTGTCCTTTGCGGCATTGGGATATTTCCTTCTTTTTTCAATATCTTTTATCGTAATCAGTCCCTTGAGAATATATTGCTTGTTCACGATAGGAAGTTTTTCAATTTTGTGTCTATGAAGAATTTTTTTCGCTTGTTCCAAGTTCGTTTTTTCCGGAGCCGTCACTAGGCCCTTTTTTGTCATCACGTTTTTCACCAGTCTTTTCATATTAGTTTCAAACCGCATATCGCGATTAGTGATAATTCCAATCAGTTTGCTGTTTTTGTCCGTCACCGGAATTCCCGAGATGCGATAGTGTTCCATAAGTCTTTTCACTTCTCCGATGGCCGCGCTTGGCCGCACTGTCACCGGATCCACGATCATCCCGCTTTCCGACTTTTTTACTTTTTCCACTTCATCCGCCTGCTGTTTGGAAGATAAATTGCGATGGATGATTCCCATTCCGCCTTCTTGCGCCAGCGCGATCGCCAATCGTGATTCGGTTACCGTATCCATCGCCGCCGAAAGAATGGGAATATTCAGTTTGATATTTTTAGTGATACACGCGCTCACGTCCGTGTTCCTCGCCGAAACTCCAGATCTTCGAGGAACGAGAAGAACGTCGTCGAAAGTAAGTCCGGTTTTAATATCGGCCCGAGGCCTGAGCCCTAGGCTCATCGTCCTTGGGTTGAGATCAGCCTTAGGCTGATTTTTTTCATTACCCATATCTTTTGATTAAATTTTAATAAAAAACTAAGCTCCGAGAGAGCTTGTATTCTTTTTATTAATTTAGTACTTTTTATAAGTAATGTCAAAGGCTTATGAATTGCGTCGGGGCTAAGAAAATACTAGAGATTTTGAAACACAGCGGGACTGGCGTCATTTTTACCGACACCATTTACGGCATCGCCGCTTCAGTGTGGTCAAAAAAAGCAATCGAGCGGGCTTACAGAATCATGCGAAGAAATAAAAAAAAGCCTTTTATCATTCTAATCAGCTCGATTAAGGATTTAAAGAATTTCAATATCAAACTGGATAAAAACACAGAAAATATCCTCAAGCAAATTTGGCCCGGAAAAGTGAGTGTGATTTTACCAGTTCCCTCCAAAAAATTTCAATACCTCCACCGCGGGACGAAAACTCTGGCTTTTAGAGTGCCGAAAAAACCGAGTTTAATAAAATTGCTCAAAAAAACCGGCCCCCTGGTTTCCACCAGCGCCAATCCGCAAGGAAAAAAACCAGCCGAAACAATCGCCGAAGCGAAAAAATATTTCGGAGATAGGGTTGATTTTTATGCCAGCGGTGGTAAAATGAACTCGCTCCCTTCAACTCTGATTGAAATAAAAAACGGCAAAATCGATGTATTAAGAGAAGGAGCTGGAAAAGTTCCAAAGCACTTAATTAACAGCTCTTAAAATAAAGATGAAAGGAGGTGAAATAAAATGAAGAAAAAGGGGCCTGTTGGCTGGATTGCTTTTATTCTGCTCCTTATTGGAGGTTTGAACTGGGGATTGGTCGGTTTTTTCAAGTTTGATCTCGTAGCCGCGATTTTCGGCGATATGACGACACTTTCCCGGATAGTTTATGACCTTGTCGGACTGGCCGCCCTCTATATGATCGTCAAGAAAGCAATGGTGATGGGAGAGGAAAAAACTGAATAAGAAAAGAAAACATTAGCGCAATTGTAGGCTTCTCAAGAAGCATTTGTTGTTTTGTTTGAAAAAGACTTGATTTTATGAAGAAACCCGGAAAGAAAATTATGACTCTTTGCATGGTTCACAAACATCCGCAAGTTCTGCTCGGCATGAAAAAGCGCGGTTTTGGCAAGGGGCGCTGGAACGGATTCGGCGGTAAATTAAAGGAAAATGAAACACCGGAAGAAAATGTCATTCAGGAACTCAAGGAAGAATGTAGAATTATTGCCAAAGACATTCAGAAAAAGGCCGTGCTCAATTTTTTCTTTGAGCACGAACCCGAGGAATATATTGAAGTGAATGTCTTTGGAGTTTATGATTTTGAAGGCGAACCAAGGGAAAGCGAGGAAATGATTCCAAAGTGGTTCCATATTGACGAAATCCCCTACGACCTGATGTGGCCGGATGATATCTATTGGCATAATTTGTTTTTTTCAGGGAAAAAATTCAAAGGGAATTTCTATTTCAAGGATTTCAACACAATAATCCGCCACGAACTTAAAGAGGTAAATGATTTATAATTTTGATTTATTTAAGAAATACGGCAATCTTTTCACCGCTTTTTCCCAAAAGAACAACGGATCAATGAAATTGTCTGATAATTCTGAATTGGCAGAAAAGATAACCCCGAACCGAAATAACTATTTTCTGAAGAATAATACTGATTCCGCAAAAGTCGTTTCCGCTGGAATAGTTCACGGGAGCAAAGTTGCGATTGTTGATGAAAAAGACTGCGGAAAAATAGTTTTGGGAACGGACGGACTACTCTCACAAGAAAAGAATTTATTTCTATCTATAACTTCGGCCGACTGTCTGCCGATTTTTTTGTTTGATCCCAAAAATAAAGTTATTGGAATAATCCATGCCGGCTGGAGAAGTTTGGCAGAAAATATTTTAACCAACGCTGTCGAAAAAATAAAAAAACTTGGCGGAGCGCCAGAAGATATTCTGGTCGGCATCGGACCGGCTATTTGCCAAAAGCACTACGAAGTCGGCCCGGAAGTGGCGGAAAAATTCAGCGAATATCCATCCGCTATTCTCAAAGAAAATAATAAAATATTTTTGGACCTCAAAAAAATCGCCCAACTACAGCTTCTGGACTTGCGACTTAAAAATGAAAATATTGAAATCAGTCCCGAATGCAATTTTGAGCTTCCCAAAAAATACTTCTCGGCAAGAAGGGACAAAAAGAAAGAAATCGAGACGATGATAGCAGTGATCGGGATGAAAAATATAGTTTGCGTCCCTAAAAGAAATCGAACCTTTATCTCGAGCTCCCTGCCCGCTTTTGTTTGCGCCCTTGATAGGAATCGAACCTATATTTCAAGTTCCGGAAACTTGCGTCCTATCCATTGAACGACAAGGGCAAAAGCGCAAGTAGGCGGGCGGAGGCCCGCGCTCTATCCGTTGAGCTATAGGGACATTTAAGATTTAATTTTGAGGATATTCCAAATTTCATGTCCAGTAATTATATACGCGAAAAGAAAAAAAGAAAAGCCTGCCGCGCCCCTCGCGAGGAGCGCGGGTCTACCATTAAAAAGAGGCGCAGTGTTTGACACCACGCCTCCGTAACATTTGACTTCTTTCTATCGAAGGGAGATTCTTACGCCTGCAGTAGAAGAGATATTCGTAACATAGCTGCTCGTTCAGCCTCCATACCTGCCCATTCTCGAATCTCTTTTATCTTGTGCGCAACCCGTTCATACTCACTGGCCAGCTTATGCAACCTCTGGACAGTTTCCCCTGGATCAGCCCGATCAAGGTCTTCTGGTCCCAAGACACGATAGGGGCATTTTTCCAAAAAAAATTTCAGGTATTTGTCACGCCGATTCAGCGCCGGGATAGTTATTTCAACATGACCGGCTCGGTGAGCACAAATTTTATCAATGCTTTTCAAAATTTTAAAATAGTGATATGGTGATAGTATACATCACACCCGCCTGCAACGCTATGCGTAGCATTACGGGCAGGTAGCACGTAACATGGAATATATAACACTTCTTTTTTATGTTTAAACGTGGAATCGCAACATTTACCCTCGATTACGGCAAGTGCCCGAAATGGCTTTTTGAGCGGATGGTGAAATTGGGACGGGAGATGGCGCGGGTGATTGTCGCCGAATACGGGCCGGATGAGTTTGTGAAGCGGATCGCCGATCCGGTCTGGTTTCAGGCGCTCGGAACGGTGCTCGCTTTTGACTGGAACGCGTCGGGACTGACTACTATATTAACGGCCGCGCTCAAGGAAGCCATTCGCGGAGAAGAAAGGGATCTGGGAATATACATTTGCGGCGGGAAAGGAAAAACATCTCTCAAAACTCCGGAGCAGATTTCTTTGTTCGGCGCGCGGGCCGAACTCTCGCAAGCGAAAATAAATTCGCTGGAATATAATTCGAGGATGGCCGCGAAAGTGGATTCATCGCTCATTCAGGACGGATTTCAGATTTATCATCATTCTTTCTTTTTTTCCCGAAACGGCGTTTGGGCGGTTGTTCAGCAAGGGATGAATGAAAAAAATGTGACGGCAAGAAGATATCACTGGTTTTCGGACGAGATTAAAAACTTAGTCATTGAACCGCATAGCGGAATAATTTCGGACGCGAAAAATAATTCGCTTAACATGACGGCGCGGGAAAGCCTTGAAAATCAAAAAATCAGCACGGAACTTGTGCAAGGAAGTTATAATACGTTGATGAAAGACCTAAAACTTTTAAGAAAATACTCAACACCGCAAAGCGATGTAATTTCTGCCGGCAATAAAAATCATGAACTTACGAAAATGAATTTAACTAATTTGGATTTCAAAACTCATCCCGTTCTTCTTGAAGATTTTTCAAAAAGCAGGTATCTTCAAAAAATTTTGTACGAAGTGAGCGAGATTAAACCGAAAAGTTACGAGAAATTACTTTCATTAAAAGGCGTCGGACCAAAAACTATCCGCGCCTTGGCCCTCACGGCGGAAGTAATTTACGGCGCCAAACCCTCCTACGAAGACCCCGCCCGTTACTCCTTCGCCCACGGCGGAAAAGATTTCATCCCCTACCCCGTCGACCGCCCGACCTACGACCAAACGATTCGGATTTTGCGAGAGCTTGCTTCCAAGATGAAAGTGAGTTATTCTGAAAAAAATAAAATAATAAGGAGATTAAGCTGATATGGTTAAAGCGGAAAAAAAGAGGCCCAACCTCTCTTGGCTAAAAAAGCCGTTAGAGGTCGGGCCTCTATTATTTTGCCTCTTTTATTGCTGAGGCTGATCTCCGGCTGGAGTTTCTGGAGTTGTCGGTTCTGCTGGCGGCGGAGTCGTTGGTTCCACTGGCGGAGTAGTCATCGGTTCAGTTGGCTCCTGCGGAGGGGTTGTTGTTTCTTCCTGCATAGCGTTGAAATTAAAAATTAAAAGTGAAAAGTGAAAAGTTTTGGAATCGCTTCGCGATGATTATTATTTTATAAAAAACAAAAGATCGTGAGCGCAGCGAACACCTTAATTTTTCATTTTTAGTTTTTAATTTATAATGGTTTCTCTCCCATATCAAACGCGTCGGCTGTCGCCGGCGGGGCGACGTAACTGGCCTTCTTCATTATCTCCTCATTCACTATATCACGGTTCCTTCCATATTTCAACTTGGAAAGCTCCTTGACGGCTTCGGCAATCTTCGCATCCCCTTTTGTCGGCGGATAGGTTTTTAGATTGAACGGCGTCGCCACCTGGCTTGCGATAAGAAGTTTCACGAAAGCATTGTGATTGTCAACGTTCATAAGATCATTGGCGTCAAAAACGGGCTCAAACTGCTTCTGAACAAATTCAGCATCTTCCGCGCCGATCCGGAACGAGCAAATCGAGCCGACGTTCCCGAAGACGGCTTTTGATATTTCTTCCTTGAGCTGGGCAATGAACTGGTGAGCGATGACAAGCGACAAGCGGTATTTCCGGGCTTCGGAAAGAATCTGGGCGATTGAATCGGTCGTGAAATTCTGGAATTCATCAATGTACAAATAAAAATCCTTCCGCCCGCCCTCCGGCATATCCACGCGGGAAAGCGCCGCGATCAAAATCTTACCAACGATTATCATCCCCAAAAGACTGGCGTTTATTTCCCCTATTCTCCCCTTGGAAAGATTCACCAAAATTATCTGCTGATTATCCATTGCCTGGCGGAAGCTGATGGTGCTTTTTTCCTGGGCGATGATCGGGCGCATCATATCATTCGAGATAAACTGGGTGAGTTTCGAAGTGATATAAGGAACCATGTTGGCCAGCGCCGCCTCTCCCCCTGCTTTTTCCGCTTCTTTTTCCCAGAAATTTTTGACGACCGGATTGGTGCAGTGCGAAAGTTTCATGTGCCGGAACTCCTCATCAGCCAGAACGCGGGGAATTTCCATAAGCGTCGACCCCGATTCGGGATGCTCCATCACGAGAAGCGCCGCGTTTCGCATATACTGCTCGAACATCGGGCCGCCGGTTTGGCGCAGGTCATAGAGCTTGTCGAAAATATTGATCATCTCGTTGATGACGAAAGTTTTTTGCTCGGGCTTGTTATGATCATATTCGAGCATATTGAGTCCGAACGGCCTCTCCATGTCGGCCGGATCGAAAAATATCACGTCCTCGGCCCGCTCTTTGGGAATGGATTCGGCGATATGGTCAACCAGATCCCCGTGCGGATCAATGACGCAGACTCCTTTCCCGTCTTTGATGTCCTGCTTTACCATCTCTTGAATCATCGTTGATTTTCCGGTTCCGGTTTGCCCGATGATATAGAAATGGCGGCGGCGGTCGTCCTCGCTGTGGCGGATGACAGTTTCCGCTCCGCGGTAGTCGTTGAAACCAAGAATGATTCCTTCTTTGGAAATATTGTTTGGCGGCGCGGCGGTGCGGGACTTAAGCCAGGAAATTTTCGGGGTTTCCATGGATAAAATCGGAAAGTGAAAGATGCTGACAACCTCCTCGGAAGAGAGTATGAAGCTTTGGTCATCCCTGAAATTTCTGAATATAAAGTCAAAAGCGATGTTTTTTGACCTGGATTTACTTTCCCGGCTAACCCGGAAGCTGTTGAGTCCCGGATTTTCGTATTGAATGAAAGCGTTTTCCAGCTCGGCTAATATCGTCTCGGATCTTTCCTGTGCTAAGGCTGAAGCCACCAGACGAATGTTAACTTTGAAGCCGGGTTTATTGGCCTTGCCTTCGATTTTCTTCACAACTTCCTGTTCTTCAGGGGTCAACTGCACTGCCTCCTTGCTTGGCTTGAAAATATCTTTTGGCTGATTCTCTTCTTTTTTGAAGGCGACATTGAAAAATCCCCGAAAAAACTGGCGAACGGGGGTATCCCGCTTTACGTCTCCAAGCCTTCTTCCCTGCTGCATCTTGTGAGCCGTTTCTCTTCCTTTCGTTCGCCAGTTGCCGCGAGCCGGTTTCATGATCAGCTGAATTGCCGCTCCTTCCTTTTTCTCCTCAAATTTTCCAAGGACGTTGGTGATGTTGTTAAGCGGGTCCGATTCAAGCGTCTGATAGGTCCGAACGGGAAAATAATATTTGTCCCTCAAAGAGAGATAAGAGGCCGAGGTAAAACTGCCGGGATAAAAAATATTGTAGTCTTTTACCCGCTCAATCGCCGCTTTCGGATAGAAGCTGTGAATCTGGCGCTCGACGATGTTGATGAGCTTTTTGGGAGCGCCGACATAAAAAGAAATTTCGTCGGTATTGGCCGGATTGGCGACTTCAAGGGTGACAACCGCGTCTCCGTAAATGATCCGGTGAAAAAATCCGGCTTTTTCTTTGATGTTTCCAAGACTTGCAAACAAATGCTCCATTACCGAGATGAGTTCTTTGTCGCTTTTGGGCGGCTGTTGCTGTTGCACCGGCTGGTTCTGGACTTTGAGAGGACGACTGACTTTCACCACGTCAATATCCATATTGAGCGAACGGGTAATCTGCCCGCGGAAAATAAAGAAACTGCGAAAAATCATCCACAATCCGGAAAAAAAACTCGCGAGCGCCAGAAGTCCGGCGAGAGGATATAATATAAGATTAAGATTATAGACGTCCATTTTATATTATTTGTCTTTATTTCTGCTAGTCTAGAGCTTTAGAAATTTCACAATTCCTTCAATAGTCCTTTCTGAATCAGCTGTTTTCTTAATCCATCTTCCAGCATCCGATCATGCATCTCGTCCAATGTATAATTGTCTGCTTCAAAAACACTTTTTCCTTTGTCGAGGTGCCGGGCGACCTTGATGGCATGCTCGGGACCTTTCTGGAGAGCCAGTTCAACCAGCTTTTCCACTTTTTTCTCGTACTCGGTAATTTGGGAAACGGCTTGAGCGTCTCCTGCCACGCCGGCCGCGGCTGCGGTCTTTTGAGTTTGGATAGTTTTTCGCGCCGTCTCGATTTTTTCGGAGACTTCTTCGGTTTTTACTTCTCCTCCCGCTTCAGTTTCAACGCCCGGTATCTTTTCAGCTGTCGGCGCCTCCGGTTTTTCTGATACTTCAGCTTCGACGCTTTCAGGAGTTTTTTCTGTATTTGTAGCAGAAACGTTTTCTTTTCCGCCAGAGGCGCCCGCCTGCCGGACGGGCAGGGATCCGCCTTGGGCGGACAGTTTTTTCGCCAAATCCAAATCCTCCTTTTCGATAGGCTCTTGATACAATGGTTGTGCCATAAAATAAGCTTAGTGCTAATTTATAGTAAATTTTTTCTATCAACTTTAGTTTCAAAATCCAAATTTTAAATTCTAAATTTCAAATCAAATTATAATGTCAAAATAAAAAATTTTAAATTAAAATTTTGAAATTGATTTAAAATTTGGTAGGCTTTTGCCTTTGGCAAAAGGGGTGGTGCGGCCAATTTGTCATTTGAAATTCAGCCTTGCGCTGTCAGTCCCATATCTTCCTTCAGCTCTTCGCCGCTTTGTCTGCATTTCCGAAACTGGCAATATCTTCCTTTAGCTCATCTTTTAAATCGCTCACGACTTTCTTCACAAATTCATCGTAACCGCTTATTTTTTCACGAAGAAATACTTCAACCTTATCGGATCCCGCTTTTTCCTCGAGCATTTTCATCAGCTCCTGTTGGTCTTCCTGAGTCAGCTTATCCATTGTTTCCATATAGAGCCGTTTCAGAACCAGCTCCAAAAGATCCACCAGAATTTTGGCTTTTTTCTCTTCCGGCAAATCGGAGAGTCCCAACTCATCGACAATTGTCTGCTGAAGGATTGTGTTTTGGGCAGTCATAAATTTGTTTTTCAAAAATTAAAGTTTATGGATAATACTCAAGGCTTTGAACAAATTGAAATTGGTCCGGGACATCCGTTCCAGATATTGCTGCATTGTTTCCCGCACATTGAGAGGGGGAAATTTTTCAAACGTTTCTTGGGTGAACGAGATTGCTTTTCCCGTTTGAGCCAGCTCGTCAGGCGTTGGAATCATCGGCATGTCGCCAATCACGCCGGGAGTATGCCGGCCGATGGCCTCCTGAATCTGGTGGGCCGGAGTATCCAGTTGAAATCCTCCCAATCCTTCAAGCCATCTGTTCCACAGCCTCGCATTGGCGTCGGTGATTCCCGCAATGGCCTGCTCGTTGAGGGCTTGGGCTTCCGCTCCAAGCCGCGCCACTTCGTCCTGACGCCAAGTTTCCGCCGCCGCTCCTCTTGCCCGGGCCGCTTCGATCTGCTGGTCAAACTGGCTGGTATCAACAGCACCGCGTCCTCCATAACTCTCCGCCGCCTTCCCCGCGCCATGTCCCTGTGGAATGTCATGATGCAGATAACCCATTTTCATTCCGGAAGTGTCACCTAAAAATATTCTACCCTTATCGTCCAAAGTAACTTGATCACCTGCATGGACCAAATCGGTTATTTTCCCTCCATGATGCAATTTATACCATTCAATGATTCTTGGCATTTTGCCTTCCGCCCAAATTTTATGCTTCTGGTCAGCCGTTAAATCATTAAAATTTTCAACTCCTCTTATTCCTAATCGTCTCAATATTCCTTGATTCTTAAAAGAGTCGAATAATTTTTGAGCCTGATCATCACTATATCCATATTTATCGTGATGTTCTATAAGCATATCCCGCGTCACTTTCCAGACATTTTCGCCAGATTTGATCGTGTGCGTATCACCTAAAAACGGCTTTCCAATTTGTTCCGGAACAACTGCACCTCCAGTTTTTGGCTGTATTTCCGCACCGGTAATTAGACTATGCGCGGCGTCATAAAAACCGGCGGCCTTCGTTCCTCCAAACAAATAAGTCACTTTTTCCCAAGCCTGGCCGAATAACCCTCTCGCGTGGGGCATAATGAAGTGACTTGCAAGCGCGCTCGCGACAATTGTTCCGCCACCGATCAAATAAGCCATCCTCTTATGTCTTGCGTCAACATCGGCAAAATCCTGCTCTTTGCCTTCGATAGTTGTCTCTAGTTGCATTCCCTCAACCATTTTTTTCCAGTCTTCGTCTGTTTCATTTTTAAGATTTTCAATTTTTCGCTTGACGCGTTCTTCGATTTCTTTCTTTTTTGATTCAAGAAAGCCGGCTTCCATTCTCTTTTTCGCCGCATAACCGGCCCCAACTCCACCAATAGTTCGCATAATCCAAGCCGATGTTGTTCCTGCGCCAATAGCGGCGATACCCAAAGCAGGAAGAGCCGCGCCTAAAGCTACTGCAAGAGTTATGGATACTGACGCCGCAATTGCTGTTCCTTTGAAAATTCCCTTCGCGCTTAATTTTCCCTTTTCGTTCAGAAATTGTTTAGAGATAAATTCCCGATAATTTTTACTAACATTGGCAAAACCAATAAGAGCCTTTTCTGACCACTTGGCGTTTTTTGCTCTAATGTCTGTTTCTAAGGTACGGCTGTTTATGGCAACTGTTTCTTGGTCATACCTAACCATGAATTCTTCATATTCCTGTTCGTTTCCGCGCAGAGTTTTTCTTCCCGAATCCATCAATTTTTGATACAGCTCCTTTCTTCTTCCCACATACTCTTTAACTGTATCATCCTCAAGCATCTGCTTGCTGAAACCCAAAGTCTCTTTGATTACCTTCCATCTTGATTTGGCTTTATATCTTGATTCGGCAATCTTTCCCTCATTCTCATCAAATTCCTTTTTTATCCTTTCAAACTCTTCGCGGTTTTTTCCTTCCCGCTCGGTATCCGGCACAACCGACAGACTTTCCGTGCTTTTGGACTGGAACGGCGCCGGCGGCTTTTCTGACCGACTTCCACGGCCACCCACGCCAACCAAATCTTTCCCTCCACTCGTCGTACCGCGACGAGGCCGCTCCATTTCAGGTTTTTCCGCCTCTTCTTCCGCATGAAAATCCCGCGCTCGCCGCGCGAGTTCCTGCTCTCCGGACATACTTTCGCTTTCCCACCTAGGCTCCCTCTGACCTAAATACATCTCTTCCGCCGTTTGATCAATAATTGGTTCACGCGACGTCCCTCTTAGCTCAGTTCGTCTTCCGCGACCTTCCTTTGCAAGAGGGAAGAAATCTTCGTAAGGATTTTTAGTGCTCATTTATTTTCAGTTAAAGTTATGTATCTATTTACTCCCAGTTTCAAAAAGTCTTTGTTCTAACAATGTGTATGTCCTAAAATAGCTTTTCACCCATTCGACTCCTTTGTTGCTAAATTCACCACTACGCTTGGCGATATCACCCATATAATCGGCGAACTCATATCTAAATTTAAGTAAATCGGTTTCCCCTTTGGAAACTTTTTCTCCTCTTTCGCTTCGATATTTTTCCATGACTTTAGGATTATCGAGGAAGTATTTTTGAAAATAATTCAGATCCTTTCGGGGAAATTTTTTCCCTTCACTTTTTATCATTCTAGTAAAAATACTCTCTATATTTTGCAATAATGATTCTTTCTTCTCTTCGGCATCTTTTCTGTCTTTCGGTTGCAACCTCCTATACTTTTCTTCCAATGCTTTGCTAATTTCCCCTATGCCCGATCTCTGCATTAGATGATCAAAAATTTTTTTCTGGCCTTCGCTAAGTTCTGCCCTTTCCTTACCAGCCTCAACTTCTTCCGGCTTTGACCTCGGCGCCGCCTCCGCCGGTCGCGGTTTTGGAGCCGGCTCGATCATGGCTGGTTTCTCACCTTCTGTCTCTCGCCCGGCGTATCTCTTGCCCTCCAGATACTCCAGCCATCTTTTCGCTTGGATTCTATCCCATCTCCTCATAAAATCCTCTGCATCCTTTGTGCCCGGAGTAATCCGTTTAGGTTTATTATGAGTAAGAATCCAATCAATGTAAGGACCACTAAGATCAAGCCCGATTTCCGGAATTGCTTTTGCAATTTCCGGATTTCGGCTCATCCTAATATCAAATATATTTTGCGCCAATTCCTCAATCATTTCTTCCCTTTTCATCTGCCAAAAATCGACGTCTGGAGTAAAAACTTTTGATGCCTTTCCAGGAAAATTTTCGGCGGCTTCTTCTTTCGGCCCGATTCGCATCGCCTCTGGCGCTTCAGCCGGTTTCGGTCTTTTTTGCAGTTCTGAAGCCGCTCCGACAGCCGCTTTCTTCTTTTTAATCCCCAAAGCTCCACTAGCTTCATCCAAAAACATCTTTGTAATTTCTTCTTTTGATGGTTTTTCCATAGTTAGCACAAAATATTTTTTATATTCTATCGTTTTGGAATTTTCGAAACAGCGTATTCATAAAACGCTCTTTTGAATTTCTCTCCGCTCGGAAAACCTTTTTTCTGAATTAATAATTTATCATAAATATTTATAATATTTGCCTTAGTGTCGATGGTCACTGATTGGATTCTTTCTGCGTCCGGCAAGTCTTTGTAGTCTTCCCATCTTTTTGAATCTTCAAGTAATTTTTGGTGTACCGATAAAATAGCTCCGATTACTTTATTAATAGTTTCCATTCGCCCTTCTCGATCAAAAATTCTCTCAATTTCTCTTGGTTCTGAAATTTTAGGAACAATAACTTCCCCTTCGGCAATTCTCACTTCTCCGTCTTTACTTACCGCCTTTCCTTTAGGGTAAGCACGCTCAAGCTCTTCTGAACCACGGCCTATCCTCTTGGACTTTTCCCTGCTGACGCCCTTTGTAAATTTAAAAGCTCGCTTATACGCCTCTGCCATCGCTTCATTTCCCCAAACCGTGAATGCACTTTGCGCGTAAGATTCTGCCCATTCTTTAATAACCCACGGAGTACTCCAATAAGGCTTTAAATCTTTTTTGAATTTTTCAAAACACAGCTCATAAATCTCCTGAATTTCCTCTTTTTGAAGATCTTGAATGCCCTGCTGAAGTTCTTGGAGATCAATATTCCATGCCATCAAACTTTCATCGGAGATAATGTTAATTCGATCAATTACTAATTTCATTTCTTCGTCAACTGCCGTTTTGATTTTGTGATAAAGTTCTTTCTCTTCCGGATTTTTGATGGCTTCTTCGAAAGAATTCTTTTCTGCATCCTTATCCTGCGTTTCCTCGCCCAGCAAGTTCTTCACTTTTTCAAGTTCCGCGTTTATGATGGTACGATTCTTTTCCGCTTTTGTTCTTTCTAAAACGGCTTCAAGCGTCTGTTCATAATAGACTAAAATAGCTTTTGCAGTTTCCCTCTTGATTTCGGGAATTTGATCCAGTTCGTCATTGAGAACAGCGCTTTCTAATTCTTCCGTTCGATCTTTATACTTTTCTTGAAGAATCTCCAGCGTATATTTCAAACACTCCTTCACCACCTCGTAAGTCTTCAACAATTTTCGCGTTTCTTTTACCCACGGCGCAAGAGTTTTTAATCCGTTTTCTTTTAGTACTTTGGTTAAATTATCCTCCTCAAAAAAGAGCTTTTTATAATAATCTTCTATTAATTCGATATAACCGTCTTCCAGCCACGCTTGATCTTTCCCTTCTTTTTCCTCAATTGGTAAATCAGGAGGGGGCAGAGGCGAACCTTCGCCATTTTGCCTCGCTACAGCTTCTCGAAGTAAATTATCTGGCATCGCTCCTTCAGGCAGTTTTTCTATCCTTATTCGATGTTTGCTTCCTTCTCCCATTTTTATATTTCATAAACCAAAACGAAGCTTATCTTCTAAGTCTTCAAATTTTTTGTTTTTATGTTGCATCTAAATTATACCACAAAAATAATCGCAAGAGAACAATGTGGATAAAAAAAGCTCCCAGTGCCGCCTCGAGTGGAATCCACGCAAGTTTGGCACCGGGAGCTTTCTAGTCGATTTGGTTAATCTCCAAAATACATATGGACACCACTGTTCCTTGGGCACACTCAAGGAACACGGTACCAGATCCCTCCCACACTGAAACAACGACCAATCTCCCGATTTTATTCTTTATAAGGGCGACTCTGGTCACATCGTTAATGATTAAATTATGCGTTTTCACTTCGCCCTTTGGGGTGTGCAATACGCCAGAATTAAAATCTACCCACACTCCGGAATTTTTAGCAGCCTGTTCCGCTCCTTTAAAAACCAGAAGCTTTACACCTTTTATCGTGTACGTGCGTTCCGGTTTCACTTCTGCCGGTGGCTGAGCATTCGTTTCTGCTCTAGCTGCACCGCAAATTGTAAGGCAGAAACAATAGATTGCTACAATCAATAAAGCAATCGGCTTTCTCATAAACGCCCCTCCCGTGGAAAAATTTTGCGCCTGTCGTCTTGCCCCGCACCAAAAATGCGTTTTTCGCGTTTTCTCAATAGTTCTCGAATTTTGGTGCGGGGTGCACAGAGCGCTTTTTTACCTTGACTATTCTTATTGTCAAATGGCAGGCCATTGCGATATAATATAGTCAGCTGATTAATTTTTTAAGCGGAATGGAAAAAAGAAAAACAAATATCCCCAAAAAACCTGCCCTAAAAAACAGATTGTTTCAGAGTTTTCGTGATCGGTCATTTCTCCGACATAGACATTTCTACCTGGCGCTGGCCGCTGTAATTTTTTTCATTGCCATCCTTGCCCGCACTTATCACTTGAGCTCGCTTCCGCCGGGAGTTTATCCCGATGAAGCCGTGAACGGAACCGACGCTATAAACGCCATCGAAACCGGCCATTTTAAACTCTTCTATTCCAATAATTACGGCCGCGAGGGGCTTTTTATGAATCTTATCGCTTTGGGATTTATGCTTTTCGGAGTGAATGTCATCACTCTCAAAATGTGGGCCGTTCTTTTCGGCGTTCTGACGGTTGCGGGAATGATGCTTCTCGCCCGGGAACTTTTCGGAACATATCGGGCCGGGCTTGTTACCGGATTTCTCTATGCCACTTCTTTCTGGGCCATTAATTTCAACCGGATTTCTTTTCGGGCCAATATGCTTCCGTTTGTTCTGGTTTTCACTTTCTATTTTCTTTTTAAAGGACTTCACACGGGAAAATTCGCCGACTATATCTGGGCGGGAATATTTTTTGGCCTGGGGGTGCACGGGTACATTGCTTTTCGAATTGCCCCGCTGATTCTCGTCGCTCTCTTTATCGCTTTTATCATCTCCAAAAAGAAATTTTTGCGCCAATACTGGAAACCCGTCGCGGCTTTTTCGCTGGCCGCTTTTTTCGTCGCTCTTCCGATGCTTCTCACTTTCTATTTTCATCCCCAGTATTTTGAAACTCGTTCTGAATCCGTATCCGTTTTATCCTCAAAAGTCAATCAAGGCCATCTCTGGCAGGCGCTTGGAAAAAGCACCGCTTTGACTCTGGGAATGTTCAATTTCCACGGAGACCAGAACTGGCGCCACAATTTGCCTCGCTATCCGGAACTCGAATTCTTTGCCGGGATATTCTTTCTGGTCGGAGTAGGTTGGATCACGGGAAGATTTTTTTATCTTCTCTACCTTCGCATCCGGAAGAAAAAACGGAGCGAAGAACTCATAACCGATACGCTTCTTCTTTCCTGGTTTTTCGCCATGCTTCTTCCGGGAATTCTTACTTATGAAGGATTGCCTCATGCCTTGCGCGTAACTGGAGTTCTGCCCGTGACTTTTCTTTTTGTCACTTTCGCAATTGAAAAAACTTTCAGGCTTGCGGGAAAAATCCGTTCCCCGTTTTGGACAAAGGCAAGCTATCTCATTCTCATCGCTGTCATTGTATGGAGCGGATATATCTCCCTGAAAAGATATTTCGTTGACTGGGCTGGAAGTCCCGAAATTCATCCTGCCTTTGCCCAAAACTTCAAAAACATCGCTCTTTATCTCAATGGTCTTCCGCCAAATGCGAACAAGTATGTTCTTGCCAACGCCGGCGGCCAGATTATGGACGACGGTTTGCCTGTCTCCGCTGAAGTAGTAAAACTTCTCACCCACTACCGAACTCCCGGAATCACCTATATCCGGCCCGGCTTTGACCCGAAAGCCATTATGCCACCGGCCAAAGTAGTCCTGATGTACTATGACGGTGAATCAATCGCCTGGATAAAATCGCTCTACCCCGGAGCAAAACTGCAAAAAGTTGACCCCCAGCCGGGAAACGGAACGGATTTTTTTGTAGTTAATGTTAATTGACACGAAGTGTCATCCTGAATCCGCCTTGGCGGATGAAGGATCTCGTTGATAACTGAATTACACGGGATTCTTCACTTCGCTACGCTACGTTCAGAATGACATATGATAAAAATGCTCGAAAAATACCAAAATTATATTGTCGCCGCTATTCTCGCAGTGATGCTAATAGTTTCAATAAGCGTTGCTTTCGGTGATGCCGCTATTATGGACGAAGTGGCTCATATTCCGTCAGGCTATACTTATATCAAATATCACGACTACCGCCTCAATCCGGAACATCCGCCGATTCTCAAAGACTTGGCAGGAAGTCCTCTCCAGTTTCTCAATTTAACCTTCCCAGCCAATGAAAATTTCTGGACTGCAGAACCGAACGGGCAATGGAACGCCGGTTGGAAATTTATTTATCTTCCGGAAAACAATACCGAAGCCCTGCTTTTTTGGTCGCGCTTCCCTATTATTCTTCTTTCCCTTATTCTGGGACTGGTGATTTTCAAATGGGCGAAAGAACTTTTCGGGGCAAAGGCCGGGCTTTTGGCGCTTACTCTCTATGCTTTTGACCCCAATGTGTTGGGACATAATCATTACGTTACGACCGATCTGGGAATTGCCGCTTTTTCTGTTTTTGCTTTTTATTTTTTCACAAAATGCCTTAAAAACCCGAATTGGAAAATGACGATTTTGGCAGGCATATTCCTGGGATTGGCGCAATTGGCGAAATTTTCCGCAGTGCTTCTCTTCCCTATTTTCGGACTGACGCTTCTAATTTACATATTTTTCCGAAAAGAGAAACTCAAAAATTCGCTATGGGGTTCGCTTAAAATAAAAAGACTTTGGTTGCAAAAATTTTATCATTACTCTGTCTCTTTTTTCCTGATTATTGTACTTTGTTTCGCGACAATTTGGTTTTTTTATGCGGCCAATATCTATAATATGCCGGCGGAAAAAGTCCACCAGCTCATTGATACTCAACTCTACGGCGGAGCGCAAAATCTGGCGTCTCCCTATCTTCACAAAATGGCGGACAGCGCGGTGCTTCGGCCCTTTGCCCAATATTTCACCGGATTTTTCATGGTCTTCGGCCGGATAGAAGGCGGAAACACGACATATTTTTTTGGACAGGTAACCAACCAGAGCTTTCGGGAATATTTCCCTTTGGTATTTCTTATAAAGGAAC